>Ga0307488_10003860_pt1 | contig 12494 bp, 14 predicted proteins | sample SB02metaG_FD_202248 | JGI IMG/M metagenome (GOLD analysis project Ga0307488, IMG submission 202248) | Sea-ice brine microbial communities from Beaufort Sea near Barrow, Alaska, United States - SB 0.2 | ecosystem: Environmental > Aquatic > Marine > Coastal | place: USA: Alaska | collected...
AACAGCTGTAAAATAGTTATATTTACAGCAAGAGTTGGCAGTATCAGTGATAATAAATTGGGGGGTTGGTATAGCTATAGGGCTTCAAAAGCAGCAATAAATATGTTGATAAAATCAGCAGCCGTGGAATTAGCTCGAAGAGCGAAAAACATTAAACTAATTTCTTTTCATCCAGGTACAACGGATACGCCACTTTCTAAGCCTTTTCAAAAAAATGTACCTAAAGGAAAGTTATTTACCAGTGAATTTGTTGCTACGCAACTATTAAATATTGTTGAAAATACTGAGGTCGATGGTCAAGCTAGCTTTCTTGACTGGCAAGGAAAAACTATTCCTTGGTAAATAACATTATCACTGTAATACCGATAATAATTTAATAATATTATCGGTACTTACTATTACTGCCACCCCATCTTCCAGCATAAGTTATCTTTTAAGTCTCGCCAATTAATTTCATATTCATGGTGAGATATTACGGCTTCAATGATGCATTGAGTAATACCTTGATTTTCATCAGCGACCACCTTAGTTATGACGAAGTGTTTCTCTTTATTACATACTGCAACTTTGGTCCACTTACTATGAAGTAAAGCTTTTGGACTGACTTTATTCATTTTGATTAGCCTTAAATTGATTCACTCAGCAAATTCGATACCGTAAACGGATAATGAGAAATTTTGTGTCTGCTTTGCTGTCACTAAAAAACCGACATGTGAGATACTTGTGGGTATAAGTACCGGTGCATTATTTATGTTTCTTCCTCTAAAAGACGCTTTAAAGTCGGCCAGATTAAAAGTGTGAGTTTCTAAGGTATTTTGGCGAGTTGAAAAAGCTATTTTATAGGTAAGTTCATAGCCCATAACTTGACTCCTAACTCTTAATTGATAAGGCTTGCCGTCTCCCATAATACGAATACTAACTGATTCAATGCCATCCGAGATCTTTGGTGATTTTTTGAATACACTGGTAAAACCACCATTGTTTTCAGTAGACACTGTACCTGAAAAAATAAACGTTTCATTTTCTAATTGGGTATAGCCTAAAGATACCCCCCCCATGACACCGTCATTAATGACCTGCCAATCATCAAGATGCTGTTCTTTATTAAAGGGCACTGAAATTGTATTACTTTTCATATTTTCTACTTCATTCAAATCAATAGCCAAAGAACTTGAAGATACCATCGTAACAAGAGTTGCCAATAATAAATTTCGATGATTCATTAACTGGCCTTTAATTGACTATAAGTATTATCAACTAATGCAACAAATTCTTTAAATGTCTCTTTTTCCTGATAATCATAAGCAAAACGGCTATGAAAATATAAGCTCATGATGAGATCTTTATAGCCAATATAACAGGTGTAGCCATCGATATCGTGCCATGCAGAAAGTTCATCAAAGTGATATTTCCCCTCTAACTGCTCGCCATAGGAAATTATATGATTAAATAGGTATAGGTGATGGGACATATTCATATTAGATAATCCGAATTAAAATTAAAGATTGATGATCTGATTGGTCGCTGAAGATGACGGCAAACCACACATTTCATCATAGGCAGTCTGTAATGTTAATTTTGCAGAATGGATATTATTTTCTCGAAGCAATGTTTTTGCCGCACACAAAGACTGACATACGACAACACTCCCTAACTCTTTTAAAGGTATAAAGTTTTCTTCTTCGTCGGAGCTACCTACTAAGTAATGGGTGGCTTCAGCTACGCCGATAATTGTTGGTATGTAATTCATAATAATTCCCTCAACTTTATTTTTAACATACATTTAATACGAAGTATTATTAGTAATAGTTCATTAATACACAAATAAATTTATGTCTATTGATATACAACGATGAATGATTACTGTTATTTAATCATTCTTAACAAAGTAAATTTTGTGATCTAAATATATTAATGGTACGTATTTCGTAACTATAAAATTATAATAAGTGAGAAACTTTGAATGCGTTTATTTTTGTTAAGCTTTATTTTACTTTTAACTACAGGGTGTAGTACCCCTTATGTCAATCAAGTAGTAACAGGGGAAACCTTTCCGTCAGTAAGTGGCCAAAATCTTGAAAAAAAAATAGTTAATATACCAGCCGATTTCAAAGGAGACTTCACTTTACTCTTAGTAGGGTATAAACAAAACTCACAATTTGATATCGACAGGTGGTTAATTGGTTTAGATATGACAGCAACAGATGTCGATGTCTATGAAATTCCGACTATTCAAGGTTTGTTCCCACGTATGTTTAGTACGATGATTGATAACGGTATGCGCAAAGGGATCCCTAAAGCACTGTGGAAAGGTGTTATTACGGTATACGAAGATGGTGAAAGCATTCAAGCTTTCACGGGAAATGAAAAACCCAACAACGCAAGAGTATTACTGTTAGATAAAAATGGCGTTATTGTTTATTTTTATGATGATGGATTCTCAGTAGCAGCACTTAATGAGTTAAGAAGTTTTTTAACTCCCGAAGCAAGAGTAAATTCTTAACGTAACTGCTAATTTACTTCTAGCAAACCAGTAATTGCTAATATGCCTATCATCAATGGCCATGATAGATTTTAATCTTTTTTGATCATTTGACTGACACCAGATACGAGTAATCTATTATCCGCTCAATTCTATCTCTTGAAATTGAGCGGTTTCCCATAGTTCTCTTAACCTTTATAAGCTATGGGAGTTGCCATTGCCCTAACGCTCAATAAACTAATCAATAATGAGTGATACTCCCCTACTATTCTTACTATTTTCTGATACCGCTTGAAGTGTCTCTTTTTGTCTGAAAATAAGCTGTAAGTCGCCAAATGACCTCTCAACTGTTTTATAGCCTAACTGATGTAACGATTGTAAAACATCAGCATTAATCCCTGCATAATGCTGAATTTCGTTTATTGGCCAAAGCTGATGATGGAAACGTGCTGAGTTTACCGCGTGATTAGCATCCATGTTAAATTCAATCACATTTAATATGGATTGATAAACTGAGCTAATGATAGTTGTCCCCCCCGGAGAGCCTGTGACTAAACTCACCTGATCATCTTTTAATAAAATCGTTGGTGCCATAGAAGAAAGCATACGTTTTTTAGGCTGAATTTCATTAGCTTTACCGCCAATTGCGCCAAATCCATTGGCAACACCGGCTTTAGCACTAAAGTCATCCATTTGATCATTCAATAAAAAACCAGCACCTTCAACAACAACACCACTGCCAAAAGTATAATTAATGGTGGTGGTATTTGACACTGCGTTACCCCATTGATCAATAATTGAAAAATGAGTCGTGTCTGTGCTTTCTTTCAAACCAGGTGTAATATCTGTAGTCACTGATATTTGATTAAGCGAGATATTTTTCGTTCTGCTGATCAAATAATCTCGATCTAATAGTGACTGAAGAGGAACATCAATAAAGTCAGGATCACCCAGATACTCGGCACGATCAGCAAATACTCTTTTCCCTATTTCTGACAGTATATGGATATATTCTGTTGAATTGTGAGCGTATGTATTATCACCTTTAACAAGATCATACATAGCTAACCACTGCAATATTGCAAAACCACCAGAGCTTGGTGGTGGTGCTGTAATGACAGTATAATCACGCCAGTTTTTAATGAGTGGTTTCCGCCATTTAGCTTGATAACTGGCTAGGTCTGCTTCATTTATTAATCCCTTATTTTTTGTCATGAACTGACTAATAATAGTCGCAGTTTTACCTTTATAAAAACCATCTCTACCGAGTGTTGAAATACGCTCTAAGGTATTTGCAAGTTCAGGTTGTTTAAAAATAGCCCCCGCTTTTGCATGAGCAAAATATTTTGAAAAGTTGACATTAATATTTTTTTTCTTGAAACTATCAATCCGAGATTCAATTCCTTGCTGCATAACTGAATGAACTATGTAGCCGTCTTTCGCTAACTTAATTGATGGCTGCAGTAAGACTTGCCATTTTTTAGTGCCATATTTTTGATGTGCTTTCCACATACCGTCAACAGTTCCGGGGACGCCTGATGATAATATGCCATATAAAGATAAATACGGAATCACCGCACCTTGATTATCAAGGTACATATCTCTTGATGCTTTTTGAGGAGCAACTTCGCGATAATCTAAAAAGTCGGCTTTACCGTCTTTATAGATTGTCATAAAACCGCCACCACCAATGTTGCCAGCTTCAGGCAAGGTGACGGCTAGAACAAATTGTGCGGCAATCGCAGCATCAACGGCATTGCCTCCATCCTCAAGCACGCTTTTAACAACCATCGCACTGTAACGGTCGGGCATTGCTAGCGCTGCTTTAGGGCTTGCACTCACGTTGAAACTAAAAGATAGAAAACAAACAATGAGTAATAGTGATACTTTTGGCGCCATTAGATTAATCCTAAAAGAAAAACTCACTCTAGAGTAGTATTGACGCTATAGCAATTTATGATTTTCAGAATTAATACTAAGGATGCATCAAGATAAACAGCCAGCCAATACTGGTTAGTCATCTGATCATTAGCGCTATAATTTAGCCAAAATAGCTTTGCAAAAGGTTTATTAGCTTAAGTAATCCCTTGCCTTGATTTGTTATCTTCCAAGCCATAAACAAGTCTTGTGGCGGCAGTTTATCAACAAGTTCAATAACCATGAGTTCGCCAATATCTATTCTATTTTGAATAAGTCCTATAGGTAAATAACCGATGCCAATACCTGTCGCTATTGCCACTATTTTTTGAGTTACAGATGTCACATAAAAATGTCGGCTACCCTCAATAATATTAACCGTTCTGGGGATTTCATCTCTTGCTGAATCATGAACAACGACTGTTCTAAATTTAGAAAGTGTCCGTTGACTAACTGGCGCTGTGCTCTTTGCTAATTCATGCGCTTTGTGTACAACCAACACTTGATGTACCTTTCCAATCTTAATGGAACGAATACCTTTTTGAATAGGTACGGGTGCCGGTGCACCGATGACTAAATCAACGCTATCTTCAATTAAAGCCTCCCATGAGCCATTCATTACCTCTTCTTGAACATCAATTTCAATATTTTGGTGTTCAACTAAAAACTGTCTTACCACAATAAAAACAGGAGTGATATCTGAGATAGAATCACAAGCGATACGAATTCTAGTTTCCCAACCATTGGCAATAGTTTGCGTTTGCTCTGATAAAGTATTCATTGCAACCAATACTTTGCGTCCCTCAGCCAATAAATGTTTTCCTGCTGGAGTGAGAACTGAACGGCGACCTTGTCGTTCAAAAATAGTAACCTTTAACTGTTCTTCCAGCTTTTGTACTGTATAAGAAAGTGCTGATGGTACTCTATTTAATTGCTCAGCCGCCGATGCAAAACTGCCACGGGATTCAATGGCATCTAACACAAGTAGGGCCTCAATCGTTATAGCAGGTGAAATCATCATCTCTGTCCAAAAATTTCATTCAAATTATTTGAACAAATCAAACAAATAATAGGGCTTATTTGAAACAACATCAACATTTATAGTAGCTTCTTACTAATTAACAACTATTCAAAGGGATCTAATGAATATTACTACCAGTCTTTTAAATATGACTAAAACTGAACAATCTTTATCAGCACTACCATTACGTTTCATTGCCGGCATTATTTTTACCGCCCATGGCGCACAAAAGCTTTTCGCCTGGTTTGGTGGCTATGGTTTAGTAGGCACGGGCCAATGGATGGATTCAATTGGGCTATCACCAGGTTTTATCATGGCATTACTTGCAGGAAGTGCTGAGTTTTTTGGTGGTTTATTACTTATTTTAGGATTTCTAACTCGACCTACTAGCTTTGTACTCGCTATTACTATGATTGTTGCCATATTTAATGTTCATCTTAATAACGGTTTATTCATGAGTAACAATGGTTTTGAGTTTGGGCTTTCTCTTATTGCCATAACGACAGCCCTATTAATTCAAGGGGGTGGGCGATACTCAGTAGACAATTTTTTATTCCAAAAATTAACAGCAAACTAGTTACATTTATTAGCTCACAGTCATGATGCCGATATATCAGGCATCACGACTATAACAATACTTAAAAGTAGGAATAATCATGGGATTATTAGTTAATGGTAAATGGGTCGACCAATGGTACGATACCGATAAAAGTGACGGTGAATTTGTTCGTCAAGACAGCCTTTTTAGAAATCAAATGTCCTCAGATGAAGACAGCAAGTTTACTCCTGAAGCAGGACGTTATCATTTATATGTCTCATTAGCCTGTCCCTGGGCACATCGCACACTCATTTTTCGTCAATTAAAACAACTTGAAAATATTATTTCGGTTAGTGTTGTTGATGCAAAAATGATGGATAACGGCTGGGAGTTTGGAGAAAACGGCGATCCACTTTATCAATTAGATTACGCTTATCAGCTTTATTTAAAAGCAGATCCAAGCTATCAAGGCCGAGTGACAGTGCCTATTTTATGGGATAAAAAAACGCAAACTATCGTTAATAATGAATCAATTGAAATCATTCGCTTATTCAACTCCGCCTTTAATGAACTAACAGGTAACTATATTGATTATTTTCCTGTCGAGTTACGAGATAAAATAGAAACAGTGAATGCACGTATATACGATACAATTAATAATGGTGTCTATAAAGCGGGATTCGCGACATCACAAGAAGCTTATAATCATGCCTATGATGAATTATTTAACAGCCTAGACTGGTTAGAGGAGCGTTTATCCAAACAACGTTATTTAATCCGTGAGCAAATAACTGAAGCTGATTGGCGTTTATTTACCACGCTTATTCGTTTTGATGCGGTCTATCACGGGCACTTTAAATGTAATCGCCAAAAGCTTTCAGAATTTCATCATATTAGTAATTATGTCAACGAGCTTTATCAAATTAAAGGTGTTGCCGAAACGGTTGACTTGGCATACACAAAAATTCATTATTACGCGAGTCATCTAACAATCAACCCAACACAGATAGTGCCTTTAGGCGCTAAGCAGCATTTTAATGCGCCACATAATCGTGACCGTATTTATTAGAGAGAGTGATTATGATAAAACACTATCCTTTTGATAAGTTAGGCAAGGCTAACCACGGTTGGTTAAAGTCTTCACATCACTTTAGTTTTGCCAATTATTACAATCCTAATCGTATGGGGTTTGGCAGCCTTCGTGTGGTGAATGATGACTGGGTGCAAGAGGGTAAAGGTTTTCCTCCACATCCCCATAGCAATATGGAAATTGTTAGCATCATTAAAACAGGCGCAATTGTGCACCAAGATAGTTTAGGAAATAAAGGGGTCACACACTCAGGTGAAATACAGGTAATGAGTGCAGGGACCGGTATAGTTCATTCAGAATATAACCTTACGAAACAACCTTTAACCCTTTACCAAATCTGGATAGAAACCAATAAAATAGATGTAAGCCCCCGTTGGGAAAGTAAAAAATTCACTACGGCGCCTTCATCAGATTTACCTCTGCTTGTCTCTGGTTATTTAGAGGATAAAGATAAAACGCTGTATATTAATCAAGAAACCCGTATATACGGTGGCAAAATAATTAAGGGGGTAATTATTGAACACCAAATTACCCATCAAGCTTATATTTTAGCTTCAGTTGGCACATTTAAAGTTGAAGACCGTGATCACAGTATCACCCTACAAAAAGGTGATGGCGCAGAAATCATTGAATCGAAGATGACTGTTTTAACCGCACTAACTGACTGTGAAATATTCATCATCGATACCTGTGTTTAACTTAATTAATTTAAATGACCAACTTGATTTTTTACTTTACTTAAAAACTTTATGTCGCCTCTGTCCACCTACTTAAACCTTCGATTGTTAGATGATTGAACACAAGAGTTTGTATCTTAAGATAACTTATTACTGCCCCTCCTGTTGATTAACTCTTTTTGTAACCTTAAGCAATAAAATCACGACTGAAACAAAAGACAGTTCTCATTGGCAGCAAACTCAACGGAGTTAAATAATCTATTGCTACAGTAATTATTACAACGTTGTTATTTTATAAAGGATAATAGATGACAAATACTCAGAAAATGGCACTATAGCTAAGCATAAAAATAATAAGGATTATCAATGAAAGGTTTTATTACCTTAGCACTAGTAATAGTAAGTAGTTTATTCAGCTATATCAGTTTTGCCGTTGAGCAAGCGGAAGAAATTTTTAAGCAGTTAGCGCCTTCTTTGTATCAAATTCGTTTAATTGATAAAGCCAGTGGCGAAAAGTCATCGATTGGCTCAGGTTTTCAAATTAGCAGTAATGGCATAATTGCCACTAATTATCATGTGATTTCAGGATTTGCCAACCACCCAACAAAATACCGTATAGAGTACCTTGATCACCAAGGTAATAAAGATGAGCTAACTTTACAAAGTGTTGATGTTATTAATGACCTTGCCTTAGTAAAACGTTCAACTAAAGTTAATATGCCATTTTTCAAACTAACTCAACAAATACCAACGAAAGGCCAAGAACTATTTTCTCTTGGTAATCCTCATGACTTAGGAATGATTGTTGTACCCGGTACTTATAATGGTTTAAAGAAGGAGTCGTTTAATGATCGTATTCATTTTACCGGTTCAGTAAACTCAGGCATGAGCGGCGGCCCTGTGGTTAATATTCAAAATGAAGTGGTTGGCATTAATGTCGCAACTTCTGGTAATCAAATCGGATTTTTAGTGCCTCATGAAAAGTTGGTTGCTTTATATCAATCTTTTAAACGAGAACCTCCTGGTGATATTGAACAACAAATGAGTGAGCAACTTTCACAAAACCAAAATAAGTTGATAAACAAACTGCTCAACAGCCAATGGGAGAGTAAACAGTTAGAGAATGCGATTATCCCAACCATTGATGTTCCTTATATTCGTTGTTGGGGCGATTCTAATGCCGATAAAACTGACGCCCTATTTTTTGCGGCTGTTGCCAACTGCTCTTTAGATGAAAACACTTATTTATCATCGACTTTTTTTACCGGCAGTATCGAAATGGAGTTTCGTTATATGCAAGCGAAAGAACTAAGTAATAATAAGTTTTATCGCTTGTATGAGCAACAAATTCGACGAGCAGGCCCAAATAATAAAGCAGGTAAAGAAGATGTTTCAGAGTATAAATGTCACCATGATATTGTGATGCCGAGCAATAAGGAAATAAATAATAAAAGCATATTTTGCACTCGTGGCTATAAAAAATTCCCACAACTATTCGATGTTTTATTTTTAAGTGCTTCTATTGATAAGGACAAGCAAGCATTAATTAGCCACTTTACTATTTCAGGTATTGAGCAATCACCCGCTTTAGCATTTACCCGTAAATTTATGGAGTCGGTCGCGTGGAAATAATTATTGAAGAAATAAGTCGTGACCATAAACTGATCAGTAGACACAGAATCAACAAAGACACCATAGATATTGGTAGAAGTTATCAAAACGATATTATTTTACCCGACCCTCATATTTGCCCCGATCATCTCCGATTAACATTTAATGGTGAACACTGGCTGATTGAAGATCAAGGTAGCATAAATGGAAGTTATCTTGAGGATGGTAAAACATCAGTTAAACATCACATAATCAATTCAGGCGATATTTTTAGTGTTGGTAAAAGTTTAATACGGATCGTCTATACTGATCACCCTATTGAAGAAACAATTCGGCTTAGTACTTTTGAAAGTTTAATTAATATAATGAGACACCCTTTAGTATTAACTTTCAGTATCGTATTGTTTGCTTTTGTCTCTGGTTATATTTTCTATTTAAATAAACTGACTGAAACAACTTTTAGCCAATTTTTAGCACCCGCTATTGGGATGACCTTGATCTTCGCAATTTGGCCAGCAATGGTAGCCTTAGCCTCGCACTTTAATAAACACGAAGCACGAATAATGGCACAGTTAGGCATTAGTTTTGTCTTCTTTAACTTGTTATGGATTAGTGACATTATTGACAATATCATTAACTTTAACTTTTCAAGTAATTGGCCAATAAGTGACCTTTATACCCTAGTGCCCATTGGACTTGCCTTTTGTTTATTTTGGCTCAATAGCTATATTGGTTTTCATATGGGAGCACGCCGCCGAATAATAGTTGCCGCAGGTATTACCGTATTGTTTTTTGGTGGCAGCTACTTAGTGCAAACAACAAACAAGCATGAATTTAGTGCCTGGCCAAATTATAACGCAACCATAATGACGCCAAGTTTTATGTTTTTACCTAGCAGTGATGTCGATGAATTTATCTTCAATAGTGAGAAATTATTTACCAAAATAAAAAAAGTAATAGCGAAGGAGAAAAAGAAAGAGCAAGAAAAAAGTGAATAGCTGATATAGATAAGCCTCAGATACTAATAAGTAAGAGGCTTATCATCATTTTTATGGACGGGGGATTAGTCCAACGGCGTCATACACATTTGCCAACACTTTACTTGCTCGTAAAGATGCTTTCTCAGCGCCATTGCGCATCACTTGCTCTAAGAATGCTTGGTCTTCACGATATTGATGGTATTTAGTTTGAATGGGCTCAAGTAACGCGACAACAGCCTCAGCGACATCCCCCTTTAAATGACCATACATTTTATCTTCATATTGTGGTACTAATTCATCAATTGATTGACCAGTAGCACATGATAATAATGACAGTAAATTTGAAACGCCTGGTTTTTCAGCTAAATCATAATAAATATTAGCTTGTTCATCTGAATCAGTCACTGCACGTTTAATTTTCTTAGCAATCTTTTTAGGGTCTTCAAGTAAGCCAATAAAATTTCCTGGGTTAACGTCTGATTTTGACATTTTTTTCGTTGGCTCTAACAAGCTCATCACCCGAGCACCATGTTCAGGAATATAGGGATCTGGTACAGTGAACACTTCACCATGAAGGTTATTAAAACGAGTAGAAATATCTCGAGCCAATTCTAAGTGCTGTTTCTGGTCTTCACCTACAGGAACCGTGTCTGCACGGTAAAGTAAAATATCTGCTGCCATTAAAACGGGGTAAGTAAACAAACCTGAGTTCATGTTCGCTTCAGACTTTTGAGACTTATCTTTATATTGGGTCATACGATTAAGCTCACCCATCTGGGTGTAACAGTTCAGTACCCAATTTAGCTGACTATGCTCAGGAACATGGGATTGAATGAATATAGTGCTCTTTGCTGGATCAACACCACAAGCTAAATAAAGCGCTAAACCATCAAGCGTTGCTTTTCGTAAGTCTTCAGGATTTGGGCGGACAGTAATGGCATGTTGATCAACCAACATATAATAACACTCGTGATCATCTTGCATGTTAACCCACTGTTTGATCGCACCTAAATAGTTGCCTATGGTTAACTCGCCTGATGGCTGACAGCCACTTAATACAATTGGTTTGCTCATGATTATCCTTTACTTTTAAATTTTAACTTAGTTAGCAATTGATGCTAATTCAGCACGCATTTGCTCAATAACTTTCTTATAATCGGGTTTTGAAAAAATAGCTGAGCCTGCGACAAACATATCGGCACCGGCAGTGGCAATTTCTGCAATATTATCAACTTTTACCCCACCATCAACTTGTAAACGAATATCAAAACCACTCTCATCAATTTTTTGACGAACTAAACGTAATTTATCAAGTGTTGAAGGAATAAAAGATTGTCCACCAAAACCAGGATTGACTGACATCAATAAAATCACATCAAGCTTGTCCATAACAAAGTCTAAATAATGAAGAGGTGTCGCTGGGTTTAATACCAAACCGGCTTTACAACCATGCTCTTTAATAAGCTGTAAGCTACGATCTAAATGAACGCTAGCTTCAGGATGAAAAGTAATAATATCAGCACCCGCTTGGGCAAAACCGACAATCAGTTCATCTACCTTATCAACCATTAAATGGACATCTATTGGCGCAGTGATACCGTAATCTCTTAAAGATTTACAGACCATAGGCCCAAAAGTTAAGTTAGGAACAAAGTGGTTATCCATCACATCAAAATGGATAACGTCTGCTCCTGCGGACAACACATTCGCCACATCATCACCTAAACGGGCAAAGTCTGCCGAAAGAATTGAGGGAGCAATTAAAAATGTAGACATAAGCTAAACCTATTAATTTATCTTTTATAAAATCTGCGCGGCATTATAGACCATTAATCAAACATTTTGATTGATAATCATTATTATATTATTAATTCAATGCCCTTTTTTTGCGCATCACTTTAGCAAGCGCACCATAATGATGCACAAATAAAAAAACAACAATTAATCACCAATGAAAAAAAAACAATAACACATTGATATTAATTGATAAATAGTATTTATTTTAAAAAATAAATATCAGGCATCATCTTTGCTCTTATGCTATTAGACTTAAATATAATAACTTAAATAACTTAAATAACTTAAAGAGAGAAACATGAAAAAATCATTATTGAGTATCGCACTTACTTCACTATTAGCAACATCTGCTGTTGTTTCAACTCAAGCTTCAGCAACAGG
>Ga0307488_10003861_pt1 | contig 12494 bp, 13 predicted proteins | sample SB02metaG_FD_202248 | JGI IMG/M metagenome (GOLD analysis project Ga0307488, IMG submission 202248) | Sea-ice brine microbial communities from Beaufort Sea near Barrow, Alaska, United States - SB 0.2 | ecosystem: Environmental > Aquatic > Marine > Coastal | place: USA: Alaska | collected...
CGCGGGGTCAAGCAGATGTCTGAACTCTCGCTTTCGCGGTTTCGGCGGTGTTTTATCTCAAAATTGCGACTTGGCACCAGAGCCTCCCACTTCAGCCCCGCTTTCAAGCTAGGAGAGGCGCTCAGATCCGACGTGGCGAGGGGGGAAGACAAAACGTTCTCAAAATCGTCCCAAAAGCACGCGATTTACGGTCGTTTTTGTGCCCATTTTCCGGCCATTTTCGGGCTGATTGTAACACACGTGCTCAAGACCGCGATGAGTGTCGCTGCCGCCGGCGCGGCACTCCGCCCCGCCGCGATGCAGATTGCGGATCGCGGTGGCGTTTTCCTCGTTTGCGCGCCTGCGCCCCACCAAGCATCTCCGAGTGGGTCGACATATGGCGAATCGACGGTCTATTAACTCAAAAACTTTCCGAAATGGGTGCATCGTGCGGAAAACTTCAATTCTCGTTTCACCCCTTCCTTTTCCACACTGTGAGGAAATCCGTCGCCGCCGGCGCCAGAGTTCTCCGCTCTAAAGCAGTGCGGCGGTGCGTCAACGAATATTCGTATGGCGAGGAATTTGCAAGGCTGATCTGATCATTTTGAAACTGCTTCCGAGTTTTGAAAGGCTGATCTAAACATGAATGAAGACTCAATCCCATACACCCAGTTCGGTCAAGTTTTTGAGTTAATACACAGTCGATTCGCCATACATCGACCCACTCGGAAATGCTTGGTGGGGCCAAACCATAAGCTGTTGAGCGCACGCACCGGCGACAGGTGGACAGGAAAACGGCCCCCGCCGCAAGCATGACGGCGGCATCGAGGAGCGCCGCAGGGGAGACGGCGACACTTCGAGCGTGTCAGGGGCTTACCATCGGTTGTGGGTAGATGCTCCTCTGGCGGATACGCCAGGTTCGGCGCGACGGCGTCGGCGGCGCGCATGGCGTTTGACGAATCAACTCTTGAGTCATCTATTTGATAAAAACACAATGCGCGTCGCACACCTCGTCGCGTCGAATCTGCCGCCACCGCCAGAAAACGTCTTTCCGTGAAGCATATTAAGCCTCTGGCACGCTCGGAGTCACTCGGTCTTGAGCACGTATGTTAAAATCACGGCGAGAACGGACCATTTTTCGATAGCGTTTTTTTGGCCTCAGGAAAACACGCCAACAGAGCTCCCTCTTTGCGCCCTCTGATTGGTCCACACAGTGTTCAACGATCTTTCACCGATTAAACGGGCTTTCGCGGGTCAACGCCACCGAATGGCGCTGGAACACACCGCGCGTGGCAAGTTCGGACCCGCCACCCTCTGCGAAACAGGCCAACGCGACAGACAGATTCTCGCGGGGAACTATGCGGCGAAGCGCTTCCGCCGGCGTGGGGGGGTGCCTCGTTGCACGGGGTCGGGCAGAATGAAGCGTGGGAAGCTCCGTCTTCCGCGGCCCACGGCACCGAATGGCGCTGGTACACAACCCGCGTGGCGCCTCCCGACGCCTAGCTGCGAACTCACGACACGCTACCCTCTGCAAAAAACGCCCACGCGACAGACGGAGAACTGCGCGGCGAAGTGCCCTCCGCCGGCGTGGGGGGGCGCCCCGTTGCGCGGGGTCGGACTCGCGGCATGGCCATCGCGGTGGGTGACTGGCGGACCAGATCTGCTCGGACGCTTGAGAAACCGCCAAACTTGGCGCCGCGCAGCGCCGAATTGCGAATTCAGGGCCCGCCGCCCTCTGCGAAAAACACCTCGGGCATAACCAGGCGGGGAGCCACGCGTTAAATTGTCCGCCGCCGGCGTGGCGGGGCGCCCCGTCGCGCGAGGTCGAGCAGATGTCTGAACTCTCGCTTTCGCGGTTTCGGCGGTGTTTTATCGGCAGTACGAATAGTACAGCCTGTATCTAGACTAGGAGCTAAAGCTCCAGTCTACTCCTCACTCTTTCCTAGCGTTGTAGTACATTTAGCGACACGTGGCAGACTGGAGCAGAGCGTCGCCTCGATATCTCTCAAAATTGCGACTTGGCACCAGAGCCTCCCGCTTCAGCCCCGCTTTCAAGCTAGGGGAGGCGCTCAGATCCGACGTGGCGAGGGGGAGTACAAAAAACGTTCTCAAAATCGTCCCAAAAACACGCGATTTTACGGTCGTGTTTGTCCCCATTTTCGGCCATTTTCGGCCTGGTTTCAACATACGTGCTCAAGACCACGTGGAGTGTCGCTGCCGCCGGCGCGGCACTCCGCCCCGCCGCGATGCAGATTGCGGATCGCAGTGGCGTTTTCCTCGTTCGCGTGCCCGCGCCCCACCAAGCGTTTCCGAGTGTGTCAACATATGGCGAACTCACGGTCAATTACTCAAAATGGGTGTGTTGTGCCGAAGACTTCAATTCTTGTTTCACCCCTTTTCCTCACTGTGAGGAAAGCCGTCGCCGCCTGCGCTGGAGTCTCGACTTGTCACTTTTTTCCCAGCTCGGGGGTTTTCTGGGTAAATGCGCACTGCCGTCGACTAAGCGCGACGGCTCCACCGGGTACGGCGGCTGCGCGAGGATATATGGCCGCGGGCGACGGCGGACCGCGCTGGATGGTAACTTAATACATCGAAGTTACCAAATTCACGCGAACATCCCCTGCATTTGGAGCGTCGCCGCATTTCCCCCGTGCTTGAACATCGCGTCTTGAAAAGCAAAACTTGGCTTTCAATCAGCGCCTGTCCAGCCAATCAACGACGGCCACACCGGCTTCAAAGACGCGTTTGCCGACTACGCTGGACCAAACGAACCTGGCGCGCGATGGCCGCGGCGGCAGTGACAGCGGCGGCAGCGGAAGCGGCGGCCCCCAGTCGACGGGAGGTGTCACCGCTTGACAGCGCGCGATACACCCGCCAGGCGGCGTTTACGGCGTCATCTCACGCCGAGAATTCAGACGACTTCTGCCTGTTTAGGTCCAAGAGCGCGGAAACACGATAATCCATTTGGTTGTCTGACCATCGGACAAAACGACGGAAAAGGGTTTAAGAAAAGTGGGTGGTTTGTTGGTTCTTCCGCTTTTCTTGTTTTGTTTTGGTTTCTGGAGGTTGGTGATCCGCCGTTCTCGGACACTCCTATTTGGTGAAATGACCAATCACCCCTCCGGATGACAGAGCAGTCCGTTTTTTACCTCCAAATGGCACGCTGTGGAATTGAATTTGAGTTTTGAAAGGCTGATCAAAAAAATCATCAGAATTCAACCTCATCGTTAGCAAAAACATTATCGACTCGCGGATCCGGTCGCGGTGTTTCTGATGTTTATGGGTCGTACTATTACACAATTAACTCCAATCTATACATGATGAAGTGTATTTTTACATCAGTTTATTATTACATTGGCACCGGTACATCACCGTGCAACACCCAGCGGTCCGCGCCCCTCCACTGCGACCGGCTCCGCGACCACGCGCCCATGCCGTCGGACATCGGATCACATCACCGTGTAACACTCGGCGGGCTGCCTCCCCATCCAGCATCATTGCGACCACGCCGCCGGATCACATCTTGACCGCGCAGCACCCGGCGGACCATTCCAGCGGGACCGTGCGCCCGCCCGGCGCCGTCGGATATCGGGTCACATCACCGAGCAACACCCGGCGGACAATGCCGAATCCCCCGAAACCGTGCACAACCCGGCGCTCGCTGCGTGTATGGGCACCAGCGCCGCCGCCAGCTAGTGCCAAGCAGAGATACTGCCTGCTCGCCACGTCATCAGAAAACCACAATATGCTCTCGCCACGTCATCAGATACAGCCATCGCCACGTCATCATATACTTCTCTCCCAACGTCATCACATACAACTTTCTTCGCGCGCATTTTGAACCCTCGTCTCTGGAGTAAAGTGGTATCCTCATGACGTGGCGAGCGATAACTGACACGCCCCGAGGCCCTGCCACCAGCACTTGCGCCGACGGCCGCACCACCGGGCTCGCCTGCCACGCGCGTTGGATCAACGCCCGCCACTCAGGGTCCTTGATGCTCGCGAGGTCCGGCCGCGTACTACGGGCTTACACTCGTCCACTGTTCAGCTGAATATGTCAGAAGGTCAATAGGTCAATAGGCTCGTCAGTAGCAGGCTCGTCCACTTCTCAGCTGAACCTACAGACCGCTTTTGTCACTGACCTACTGACCGTGACGCCACCAGCGTATCCCACAAAGAGTGTGCAACGTCGAGCCGGAAAGTGGACGAGAGGACAGTCCTTGCCTCGCGCCCTGCGTGGCAGCGGCCACGGCCCACTCGTCAACCGGATACGGGTAGCTGAACCCCAACCCCGCGTTCTTGTACATTCCGGTGAGGAACCTCTGGCGCGTGTGAAGCTCGTACGCGATCATCGCCCGCGGAAAGAGCCGAGTATTTCACCGTGGCGGATGACGTGAGGGATGACGTGGTGGATGACGTGTTGGATGACGTGGTGGATGATGTGGCGGATGACGTGGTTGATGCGGTGGTGGATGATGTGGCTATTGCCGTGAATGATGACATGATTGATGACATGGCTGATGACATGGCTGATGACGTGGCTACTGACACGGCAGTTGACATGGCCGATGACGTGTATGCTGACATGGCACGTGCTCGCCATCGCCTCGTCACAGGATGTTGTTTCACTCAAGCAGCGAGGGTCGCCATGTGGGGTTTACAATGTGGCGGCCTGGTCCTGGCGGCGAACGATCTTTGTGTGGCCCCACCCACGAGTAGATGTCCGCGCGCTCGTTAGATCGGTGGCCCAGGAACAGGGGCTTACACTCGTCCACTTTAAGCTCAAGCTGAGCCGTGTTTGTCACCGACAGCCCGACGCCTCCCACACCCCGCGTACCATACTAAAAAAGTGTATAACCTAGAGCCGACAAATGGACGAGTGGCGACGCCCCTGCCGAGGAAGACCTCGGGGGCCATGTACTTGTAGCTGCCTGTGCCGCCCGTCATGTCGTATAGCACCGATGACAGTGAGCGGCATAGGCCGGGGGAGGAGCACGGCGGCAAGTGGGGCAAAACGCTGTTGGGGGAGCAGGAGGAATCGGGGCTGCCGCGGCTGCAGGCGCTATCGAAGATGTCGGGGCTGGTGGGGCTGTCAGGGCTGTCGGGAGTGTGCACAACCAGCCTCAACGGCGACGGATCGCCGAAGGCGTGCTCTTGCTCCTCGGAGACAGAGAGACGCGAGGCACCAGGCTCTCGCCCTTGCTCGTTCTCCTCGGAGTCCAGGTCGTCGCCGAGCATCTTGGCGAGACCGAAGTCGATGAGGCGCACGTTCCTCGCGTCATCCAGCATGATGTTGGCTAGCTTGAGGTCGCGGTGCACCAGGTGCCGCGAGTGCAGGTACTGCAGCCCCGCAACGCAGGGTCATTGAGAACGCCGCAGTCGAACCCCCATCGAACGTGCGCCGCGCGTCGTGCTGCATGCCTACGTGCTTATCCTTCGGGGCAAACGCGCATACATGCCATGCCCGAGTGGACGAGGAGGAGGAGACGGATGATGAGGAGGAGGCGGAGGAGGTGGAGGAGGACGAGGAGTTGGTGGAGGTGGAGGTAATGGAGGAGGAGGTGGAGGCGAAGGATGAGGATGAGGCGGAGGAGGTGGAGGAGGTGTTGGAGGAGGAGGAGGAGGAGGAGGCGACTCAATGTGGGTAGAATGGGGCGTTCGCATGAATCCCCCCGCCTTGGCCACCTGCATCATCCACTTGGTCACGTCGAAGTCGTTGTACTGCCCGGGCCCCTCACTAGGGGCGTATACTCGTCCACTTCTCAGCTCAAACAGAGCCGCTTTTGGCACCAACAGACTGGCTCTGGCTCCACCACCATGCGTATGCCACAAGGAAGTTGTAACGTTGCACCGAAAGACTGACGAGTGGCTAGCCCCTGCCACACGCTCTCCTTTTGGAGCAGCTTCAGCAGCGAGCCACCCTTGGCGCTGTGGCGCAAGTTGAAACTGAAAGCATCACTTGGACGCAGTCAAACGGATTTGAGTTTCAAGCACTGCAATCAATCCCTCTCAACACAAGCTTCAACTGGGTTCAACATGCACCGCCCTACCGTAAGCACCTCCGTGGCGACCAACCGATTGCCGTTGGCTAGAGCCTGACGGACAATACTTGCCGTGTCATAGAATGCCAATTAATTCATGAAACGGAGGTCTACATTGTGGATGATGGATGACATGGGCAGGCAGGCATTATCCGTCAGGCCCTACCGCTACCGCTGCCGGGGATGCTGCCCACGCCCTCAAATTTCATCACGAATGGGTTGTCCAGCATGGACATTGCGTTGATCTCAAACTCCAGATCGCGCCGCGCGCTCTCCGTGCTGCCCGCCGTGCTATAGCGGCACACGTTGAAATTGCAAGCATAACTTGAAAGCAGTTTATTATACAGATACGAAAAGAAAATATGGAAACTATTAACAACGCGGAGGCTAAACGACTCGCGCTGCGGCACTGTGAGCTAGCTATGAAACTAAACACATTACTAAGTGAGCACATCTATGATCGTCCCATGGGCTCATACAATTCATACAGTTTATCATGAGGTGCAAGCGAGCGGTGGAACAAGGTGCTATCATCGTTGGTTTCAACTGGGTTCGACCTGCCCCGCCCCACCTTGGTGTTGAGTACCTTGACCGCCAGCGAGCGGCCCAGAGACTTGCACCGGTACCAGGGGCGTACACTCGTCACTGTTCAGCTCAACGTTAGCCGTTTGTTGTCACTGACGCCACCCGGCGTATCCCACAGAATGTGTGTACCGTTGGTCCTAAAAGTGGGCAGGTGAACAGCCCCTATAACGCCACCCAGCGTATCCCACCGAAAGTCTGCATCGTCGATCCAAACAGAGAGCGAGACAGTGGCGGGCCCCTGCCCGGTACTCGCTGACGTCCCCAAAGGCTCCCTGGCCCAATTGTTTGACGAACTTGTACTCTGCGCCGTCAGCCCGCGTCGTGATGGTCGCGATGTCCGCCACGGTGGCCAGCGTGCTGCGCTGCCGCGTCAGGTCCGATTGAGGCGCCTTGTTGTAGCGGCGCATGTTGAATCGGAAGCATTGTTTGAAAGCGGTTCATCTCATTTTCGTTTCAAGCGCTGAAACCAATCGCCCTTTGAACTCGATTATTGATAGTGTCAATCTGCACCGCCCCACCACGGTGTCCACTGTGCTGCTTTGCCGCGTCGAGCTCAACAGGGACCCCGCACTGGCGCTCTTCTCCATCCCATCACCCCAGTTAACCGACTTCATCCGCTTGAGCGGGTGTTCATCGCCTTGACGAGCCATCGCCGCCGGATGCGGGCCTGTGTGAGTGTCAAAGCTCGAGTATCAGAGTATCGGGGTGTGTTGGGGAGTGTTGGGGAGTATCGGGGAGTATGGCAAAGTACGAGTATCGGGGAGAGGAGCGAGTGGACTGCGGGTGCGCCAACGGGCGTGTGCAGCCAGTGGGGGAGGCGCTCACCTGGTCTCTGGGCGGCGTGGACGGCAAGTCCCCCGTGACGTTGCGCTGGCCGGAACCAGCCACGGGGCGACTTTGGTGGCAAACTCTGGAGGACGTGGCCGAGCACGAGAGGGGAGGATGTGGGCGGGTCAGAAGCGAGGCGCAACCGTCACAGCTATCACAACCATCGCAGCTGTCGCGGCCGTCGCGGCCGCGGGCTGGTTCGCAGTGACGCGCTCGTCCATACACGTCAGAGAACACACGGCGATATTTGGGAACTGTTTTTTGGCCTTGGCCGGCGAAAAGAGAGTTCTCGCGGGTGGGGTGAGACAGCGAGTGGAAAGCGAGCACGCGAGCGAGCACGCGAGCGAGCACGCGAGCGAGCACGAGAGGGGCGCAGAGAGGAGGATGAAACCGGCTATAATCTAGGCGCAACCGTCGCGACCGTCACAACCATCGCAGCCTTCGCGGCCGCAGGCTCGCAACAACGAGCCAGCAGCATATATGGGCCACGCCAATATATGGGGAAACGTTTTTTCTCGGAGGAAGAGAAATAGCGGCGAGTGCGTTAGGCCGCGAACTAGCCTGAGCTGAGGGAGCGGCGCGGCGGAGCGCGGCGGGGAGCGTCCTACAGCAGGGAGTTCTGACGGCGCGCGAGGCTGCGAAAGAAGGAAGTACGTGGCAGGTGCTGGGACAGTGAGCCCTAGCAGAGGTGGCTTAGTTATGTAGCCACACTTTTCAGGAGACGCCGTCTGGAACCATCTGAAACCATCTGAAACCGTCTGAAGCCATAATAGGGTGGTGCAAGTTACAGTGTCAAAATCCGAGTTGAAAGCGCGCCTGGTTCCAGCGCTTGGAATTTCATATGAACCGCTTTCAAACTGTACAATCAAACTCAACACTCAAAACCGTCGCTCGGAAGATGAAGTTCGAAGCCAGTTACGAGTCCTCTGCCGGGGTGGAGGGGTGGAGGTGAAAGAGGAGGTGGAGGAGGAGGAGACTCTGGGTCTGGGGCAGCTGCGAGACCGGACGGTGCTGGCGTCCGCGCAGGCGGCGGTGCCCGGGCCGCGCGCCCCCTTCGTGCACATCGAGGTCGAGGACAGCACGAGCGGGGAGGAAACGGACGGGAAGGCGGTCCGGAGGGACGGGGAGGAGGCAACGAGCGCGGAAGACGACGTGGCGGGGGGTGAGGAGAAGGTGGCAGGGCAGCAACACGAGCAGCACGCGTAGTCGCAGGGCGCCAACTGCAAGGGGCGCATGTGGGCGGGCGTGGACGCGGTGGCGCTCCCCAGACGCGCGCGGCCGCCACCCGGGAGCTAGTGTACGCGGATACTGCTGTTGAGCTGGATACTGATGACGACTGCGAGGAGGAGGAGAGGAGGAGGAGGAGGAGGGGAGGAGGAGGAGGAGGAGGAGGCGGTGGAGGAGGAGGCGGAGGAGGAGGCGGAGGCCCGCACTCTGCGCGCACACGTGCCCGGCGCCAACCTCAAGCGCGGCAGCGAGGCGGTGCGCCCTCATAGTCCGCCGCCGGGAGCGCGCTCATAGCCGGGTGGGCCCAGCGGGTGCCCGTGAGGGTCGCGGATGATTCTGCACAGCAGGCGGAGGAGGAGACAGGCTTTGCTCCTGAACTCAGGAAACGCGGGGGCGCTGGCCAAGCTGTCACCTGTCAGTTCGAGGGCGTCTCCTGGGTCGAATCTCTTCCGGACTTTTGAGTCTCAAACGGGGGCTGCAAAGTGCCACGGGGCGGGTGTATGGCCATTTCGAACTTTTTCTGTTCCAGTTTTTCCCATTCCGAGAACGAGCCTCGGTTCCCAAACCGAGCCTTGAGTCGTCACAGAAAGGAATCACAGTTCGCCACCTGCCTCGCCCGACGCTCGCGTGCCCGCCACCTCTACACGCGCGGTTGGTACTTTCACGCGGGTTTTACTCCACCGCGTGCCCGTACAAGCACCACCACGAATATCAACAACAATTCCTCCACGGCATCCCCACCCGCCGCCCGTCGCGTTCCTCGTCGACGCGCTTGCGACACTCGCCGCCGTCTCCAGCGACGAGGACGCCTTCGACAGCCAAACCCCAGCCCGCCGCGCCACGCGGCGGCGGGCGAGTGAACGCGGAGTCCGGAGACTCCGTTGCGGCGATGCGAACGGCGTCGACGGCGATGCGGGGGAGGTGGGGCCGGGGAGGTAGCGCGGCCAGCGCCGGAGGCGGCGTGGGGCTAGGCACGTGGAACGAGGACGGAGAGCGTTTTTCGGAGATTTCAGTAGCGCGACCAAAAGGAGGTAGAAATAGCTCAAAGCCACATAGGGCTGCCACCTGGCAACCATTTTGTAATACTGAACGCACAGAGCACGCTCACAAGGCACACAGAAACCCTGAACACAGGAATCGAGCGAATCCGTGAAATGAACCCAGCCCTCTGATCCACTTTTCTGCAACCTTCAAACTGTTCGCTCCCAGTGTACCCGTACGCACTCGCCGCATCCTCACAACACCATGCCTGAGCTTTCGCAGCCGTGACATCCTAAAATGAGTGCGCTGCATATCGAAGCACGGCTATCATGATCAACAGCCGTACCTACAGCCCTACACCACATCTTCGTGCGCACAAATAATGAAAATAAAGCGTGAAAATAACTTGAGCTAGCTAGAGCTATACCGTACATTTATCAATTGCTGCAAAGCGAATGTGCGGTGTAAGGAAATCCATATGCACGGACATTCCTTGGCAGGAAAAGGCATGCTTGCCACGCGTATTCAGTCTACAACCAGTGTTGGCATATGTCACCATGTCAGTCAGTGTGACATTATGGTCGCCAGGCAGATGACTTCTGAAGTCAGTTCTGGGGTGATATGAGATGTATTAATTCTCATTTGTCATTTCTCATTTCTCCACGTCAAGATCTACGCCGTCTCTGCCTCCATCTCCGCAGACAAACCAGTCGCCTGCTGCTGCAGCGGCTGCTGCGGCCGCAGGGAGGGCCGGACACGTGATGATGCTGATAATGCTGATCGTGCTTCACATTTAACTCAATTAACGAGGGAACATCATGCGGTGGATGCGGTGACATGCACTGATGTCAACATGCTATGCGCCCACCTGTTGCTGCCGCTGCTGCCGCTGCCACTCATCGGAGGAGCCGAGGAGAGCGCGGAAGCCCGCGGCGGCGGGCGCATAGCACTCGTGGCGCTGCGTCCCGCCTACACCCGTCCCTGCGGTACCCTCGGACTCCGCCGCTCCGCCGGCGCCCTCTCCAGGCTCCTCCGCGCACGTCGCCTCCGCCGCGTCCAAGTGCGCCTCGCATGCGTCACGCGGCGCCCCGGGGGGCTCGTCCGCGTCCGCCCAGGACGTGCACCGCGCCAGTGCGTCGTCCACAGCCTTGGAGCACTGCGCGCCGCACGACGTGGGCGCGTGGCACGACGGGAACTGACCCGCCATGACGCTTCTGGACCCGCCGGGGTAAAGCATGCGGGCCTCGTGGTCACTGCCGTGCTCCTCCGCGTGATGCACATTGGAGGCCGCCGTCTTGGCGGCGTGTTGCAGGAGCTTGGCGTGCAGGTCGCTGTGGAGGTCGGCGGGCGCGGCGTCTGCAGGTTGGCCGAGCGCGGCGGCGATATCGCACTTGTGAGCGCCGACGTGCGAGCGCAGCAAGTCGCTGGTGAGATCGCGCAGTGCGGTGTTATGATGCTCGTCGAGGTGCGGGATGGCGGCGCCGTTGTGGTGCTCGCCGGCGGCCGCTGCGGCGATGGCGCGGTGCAGGTTCGCGTGCGCCACGCTGTGCTCGTGGGGCGCGTAGCCGTGGCGCGCCGAGACGCGACGGGACTCCTCGGCATGGAGCCCGCGGGATGCCGCACGGTCGGTCGAGTGCATCTCCGCCAGGCAGGTGTACCAGGTACCTTTGGCAACCTTCTTACCGAGCCGAGCCTTCTTGTTTGGTCCGCTACCCGGGGCGGAGCCGGGCTCCTCTGGCGCGGCGTCGGCCTCGTGGTGGAGGCCGTGCTGGCCCCAGTGCCGCAGCAGTCCGCATACCTCGCACGCCTCGGTGTGCTCCGCGGTGGTCTGCTCCCTCCACGGCGTCACCTTCTCCGCCGGGCAGTCGCCGCCCGCGACGGACACCTTGCAGTAGAACTCGGCGTCCGCCAGATACTCCGTGCACTTGTCGAGCTGCGCGTCGTCCGACCGACCAGAGTCGATGAACGCGTTGCAGTGGTGGTGCGCCAGGTTGGCGTGGCCGCGGCAACCGACCGAGCAGCCGCTGAGGATCATGCCCATCTTGTGCTGCTTGGTGTGGTGCCCGCCGTGAAAGAAGTGCGTGGTGGCAAGCACCTCGTCGCGGAACCGGTTGGAATGTTTCATGTGCGCCGGGAAGTGTTCAGGCTCGTCGTCCGAGTCATGCTCGACATTGTCAGCGTGGTCGGCGCGGTCAGCGTCGGCGGACCAGTCGGGGAACGCGTCAGGGTCGGCGGCGGCGGCGGCGACGGCGTTGGCGGACTGAAGCTCCAGAAGCTTGCGGACCGGCACCGGGCGCACCGTGGCGCCCAGCTCAGACACGGTGTTGCGATGGTTGCTGACGTGGCTACTGCCGTGGCGGTCAATCTCGTCGTCGGCGTGGTCCTTGCGCGCCGACTGGTGAGACGTGTCGTACGACTCTGGGAGGACGCGGTGGTCAAAGCGTTCCCAGCGCGTGCGGCAGGCGTATTGGCAACGCGAGCCGAGGAGGCCAGGCGGACAGCCCATGCGCACCTCCACGTCGTGTAACACCCCCACGTGTATCCCCGCGCGCGAGTCTTCGCCACCACCGCCGAAGCAGTGCGCTGGGACCGGGAACTCGCTGCCGTCGGTGGCGACGTGGCGCAGCAGGCGGAGGCCGCGCATGGCGGCGGCGGCCGCCTCGGGGGTGCTCGCGTCTAGCGTGAAGGAGAGGATTGTGGAGGAGCCACCGAGGGGGACGGTGCGCTCGACGCGGACGGCGGTGATCACGCCGGCGACGTTGCCGCGCGCCATGAATCGCTCAGCCTCGTGTTTGAGCGCGCACTGCATCGTCTCCACGACGTCCACCGCTTCGCCGTGGTTCACAACCTCGG
>Ga0307488_10003863_pt1 | contig 12492 bp, 11 predicted proteins | sample SB02metaG_FD_202248 | JGI IMG/M metagenome (GOLD analysis project Ga0307488, IMG submission 202248) | Sea-ice brine microbial communities from Beaufort Sea near Barrow, Alaska, United States - SB 0.2 | ecosystem: Environmental > Aquatic > Marine > Coastal | place: USA: Alaska | collected...
GATGACTTAATTGGTGTTGTTTTTTTTGGTGTTGTTTTTTTTGGTGATGACTTAATTGATGAATTTTTCCCTTGATTTTTTTGACTTTTTCTTTTGTTTTTTTGATTTTTTCTTTTGTTTTTTTTTGACTTTTTCTTCGCGCCTCCATATGTTGTAATAGATCGATTGAATTTCATCATATATAATATATATATAATTTAACCTTTGTGTGCTAAATGGTTCTCCACAATGACTATAAAATTATAATTGATGTAACGTAGTATAAACCTTGCTGTTAATTAAAGCGGAACATTTCACAAGTTTACTAATTCATCAACGGTTTAAATCGATTGAATACGGCTCCTTATACGGATTTTTTCATTGATACTATTTTCCCCTTTTTATTAATTGTAAGTTCGCTTTTCATTAGACAACCCGCAGTTTTATAAGCAGTTTCATCCCATACCTCTTGTCGTGTCCCAAATAATTTAGGATATGTTTTACTATCTATATTATAAAATCCTTCTGAATTCTTGTATATTTTCTTCGACGAATGTGCGATTTTACCCAAGACCACTTGTTATTTTATTAGAAATAAACACTTTAACGAACCAGACAACCTCCTCTCACCAACCCAAGACCACTTGTTATTTTATTAGAAACCAAATTATTTATCAAAGTAGAGAACCCAGAATAAATTATGTAATATAACACGGGAATACTACTTGTTTATCTTTCAAGTACAGTGCGACCCCCTGAAACTTGCCCCCGTCACCCGAGTCGGGTGACGACCACCCCCAACCCAAGACCACTTTACTTATATTATAAACCCAGTTTTAAATCAAAGTAGAGAACCCCCCCCGACACATACTTATCCGTAAATGAGTAGGATAACGACGGGGTAGTTACAACTACTACACACCACATACAGCACTTACGCTCGTACTTTGATTTTATTTATACACATCATTTATATTCAACAGTTCAACCATTAAACTATTAAACTATTGGTTCTCCACAATAACTATAAAATTAGTATTGAGAGAACCTTGACGTAAATCTTTTATACTTCACCACCCACACCTAACCAAGACCACTTTTATTATACTAGAAACCCAGTTTTATCCTCATCTTCATGATTTTGACAAATGACTTTAATAAAAAGTAATTGATTTATAAACACAGAAATGTCGACAAAATTGATTACTCTTTCATTATGATACGAGGGTAACAAATAACTGCTAACTTACTTACCAAAAACTAATAATGTCTTCTGTTATCATTGACAATTCTGCTTCGCTACCAGTCGATTGGTTATTGAGAGTTGGGGATGGGACAAACTTGATAAGGTCTTCACACTTCAAAATTTGGGGGATTGATTCTACTACTACTACTAATCAATATTTCATTAAAAATGTTAAACTTGGGGATCGGTTATGGTTCGTTAAAGGTAAATCTCAGGGTAAAATACTTGCTGTAGCAACTTATCACTACAATAGAGAACGTAATGATACTTCTTTTACTAACGAAGAACTAGGGTGGGAGGGTAGTGGTACTGACTGGACGTCTAATGTTGAAGTTCATTATTCAGATTTGTATGATTTGAATGTTTCTGATGGTTCTGAACTCCTCACTCATATTAAAAGTCCATTGACTATTCGCAAATTTGATTGTGAAAAATGTAAAGTGAATTTACCTATGGAATATAGTTATATTGTTAGATATTGCACTGTTGTATATGAATTGTAAATTGTTCGATATTACACTGTTGTATATGAATTGTAAATTGTGTATTAGTATACGAAATAAAAATTAAAATAGGGAAACCTTTTTTTACCAATGTAGAGAACCTTGACGTAAATGTTGATACTGCATTATTTGACTATATAATCACTTTAATGAACAAGACAACCTCCTATCACAAGTCATCACACCAACCCAAGACCACTTTACTTATACTATAAACCAAGTTTTATATCAAAGTTTGTAACCCACTACACATACTTATCCAGAATTGAGTAGGATTACGACTACTGAGTTACATTTCACACGACAACTGGTAATACCCCAGTGCATTGGGTTTAAAACAACTTAAAGATAAAGAATATATACAATTCATATACAAATATGTACGCACTTATAGGAAATGCTATATTAATTTGGTTCTCCATTGGAGTGTTTAATTACTTCGATGTAAATATCGGTTATAAAAAAAAGACACTTGACGATATTGCCCTACATAATAATGTAGCACATATTAGTAGCGTCAGCATAACCAAACGGGTCGAACCCGACGACGGGTCAAACCCTGACGTACGTTTCGAACAAAATGATGTTACAAAACCAACATGCTTGCTTCAAAAACCTCCTATGTCACGTTTGGGTAAGTGGTGGCACGGAGGTAGTAACATCACGGATAGTTCCAACTGTGTTACGGGCGGAAAAAGCGCACTTGAATTGTCTCAATATTTGTCTCAATATGACGCCCTTAAAAATGCTATAGAAAGTTCTACTAACTCTGTTACACGCGCAGAAAAAATATCACGATTATCAAAATATGTACCCCTATACGATATTTCTGGCTACATCACGGACATTTCCAACTGTAAAATGCTCGACTGTATCGGCAAAACCGCACACCAATTCACCAACTACGACACTACACCTTTTAAAATTCCATTTATCTGCAAAAACTCTGTGTTTATGAGGTGGCACCAAAACTCTCTGCTCTTGAGGTGGCAAAAATTCGGTTATTCATTTTTTCAATTTATTGGAGTTACTAAACTTATTGAAAATTTGAGTGAACGGTGTATGAATTATATCGGGTTTAAACATTGCGAACATTTTGATTCTACTGGAGTCAGTATATGGACTTATCTTGTGCCTAACACTGAACCTATCGTTTTTTTTCCTGAACCTGGCATCGGTTTTCAATTCGTACATTGGGGGCATTATTTAAAATCATTGGGACGGACTGTTCACATTTTTGGTATTACTCATAATGAGAGAACACTTGTCGTTGATAAATCTCATTATACTTCTCCAAGTAGGAAGTTGAATAATTTACAAGTTGGACTTTTTCCCGTAATTCACGACATTCTTGTTGATTCATCCAGAGCAATTGATGCAGAAGATTACATTAATAGAATCATCGAGCGAAAGTATTTTTTAACGGTGTCCAGTGTTAACGGGTTCGAATTCAATAATGATGGTCGGACAAGAGTTCATCCAGGTTGATGCAATCACTAATTCACTTAAATTAACCACTTGACTCACATTAACACTTTTATTATATTATTTTAATATTATAATAGAAACCGATGAACTTTTGAATCCGCACCCTACGGGTGCCCCCGACACATACTTATCCAGAATTGAGTAGGTTAATGACATTGTAGTTACATTCCACACGACAACTGGTAACACACATTGGATGACCAAACTACAATCCAAGACCACTTGAATCCACTTTCATATATTACTTTTTTTACAATTGCAGAGAACCTTACTTTTATTGTTGATACACCGCCATTATTCACAATTAATATAGTTCATAATTATAGTACTACCATGACATACAAATACCACCCGCGCACAAACGAGTGGTTATACCAACAAATGGATGTTTCGGTGGAATTGCTTGATTTCTTACAGTTACCATCTGGGACACGGGTTAATCGACGGGATATTACTATCGGATTACACACATACATCACTGCCAATAAACTCAGGAATCCTGCGCGAAGGAGTAAAATTATTCCTAATAAGGCATTGATCGATTTGTTGAATATCACTACACACGACCCCGAACTTTCATATTTTAATCTTGATGATTTTGTTGACAGGATTGTACATTTCGTACCATCATAATCTAACGACTTATACTTATACTTCACTTTCCTTTTTTAGTCATTCTTGAGAACCTTGATACATAAAACACACCCTTTCGTTTTTATATTCATATTTATTAGATAACGATGAGCGACACAATATCGAATTCTACACCCGCAAAATACTGTTGTGAATGTGGCAAAATTTATAAGAAATACTTGGCTTTTTGCGAACATAGACGACAGTGTTCTCTCGTTGATAAACATAAGGTTATTATTGAGAACCCTGCTACTAAACTATATGCTAAACTATCTGGTTAAACCATTTTATACACTCATTGACTACGCTTTCATATATTTCTTTTTTATTCATTCTTGAGAACCTTGATACACAAAATTGATTAAATCCTTCATTTTATTCAAACTAATATAATTTGGAATGCCCGACGATATCATCGATTATTCTAATACTGTTTTTTATAAAATTTATTGCAAGGATGCAACTGTGAATGATATTTATGTCGGACACACTACCAATTTCGATAAAAGAAAATACGCTCATCGGAGGTCATGTATTAAAGAAACAGATTCCAATCATCATTTGAAAGTATATAAATTTATTCGGGAACACGGGGGGTGGGTGAATTGGAAAATTAATATTATTGGATTTAAGGATTGTGCCGATCATTATGAAGCGCGCAAAATAGAACAAAATTATTTTGAAACATTACACGCTACTTTAAACAGCATTGAACCGCTTCCGAAACCTAAACATAAGAAGGAAAATCGGGAAAAACCCGTGGGAAAATATATGTGTAAAAAGTGCAACTATGAATGCTGTGATAATAGCGATTTTGAAAAACATATATTGACTGCAAAACATAAAAGATTTATATGCACTAGTTGTAACCACGGTTGCAATAAACAATCGGATTTTAATAAACATTTATTGACAGCAAAGCACCAAATGATGACGAATGTGATGACAACTGTTGACACTACAATCGCCAAAATCGCCACAGCACACGATTGTATATGTGGTAAAATTTACGCACACAGACAAGGTCTTAATAGACATAAAAAGACTTGTTCTCTCAGTAGGGGACGATGTCCCCCTACGACCCCCTCGCCCCGACCTCTTGCTTCGCCGAAAGCGGAATTGTATTCAAATTCAATAGTCATTCCAGAGAACCCAGAGGATCAACCTTCACTGATGAATATTATAACACAAAATAAGGAAATTATGGATTTATTGGTTCTCCAAAATAAGGAAATGATTCTCCAAAATAAAGAACAAACAGTAATAATCAACGAACAATATGAGACAATTCAAAAACTAATACCCAATATAGGTATCAACAATAAAGTATAACTATTTATAAATACAACAGTCTCATTTGAATATTTTGGAGAACCCAGAATAATATATAATAAAAACACGATTTGGATTCATTCTTCAGATTTTGAAAAGTGGACATTTATAATTGTCCATATTTCACTTTTATGAAAATACTTTTTCAGAGTAAAAACTAGAAATCCCATTTACTGCATAATGCTTTAAAACGTCTTTTTTATGATTTTATTTGTTAGCATAACACTTTTTTGTTTTATAATGCGTTTCATTTAGGGGTTTTATTTATTAGGCTAATGTATACACATAATACTAATGGAATCAAAACCCAAAAACCCCAAGAAAACACATTTGTGTGAAAATTGTAACTTTGAATGCTCTAACAAAAAGGATTACAATCGTCATTTAATGACTGCAAAACACAACGGGCTAACCATTACGAAAACCCCCAAAACCCCTAAAACCCACACGACATACAATTGCGATTGTGGTAAAACATATAAGCATCTATCGTCTTTGTGTAAACATAAAAAGACTTGTTCTCTTACTTCGCCGAAAGCGGAATTGTATTCCAATTCTATAGTCATTCCAGAGAACCAAATAGAACATCCTTCTATTATCGACTTTATTGCCCAAAGCAAGGAGATAATGGATATATTGGTTCTCCAGAATAAGGAATTAACAAGACAGAATAAAGAACAGAGTGAAGAATTAACAAGACAGAATAAAGAACAGAGCGAAGAATTAAAAAGACAGAATAAAGAACATTCCGATACAATCAGGGAACTAATACCCAAGATTGGGAGCAATAATGGGAATGTAGTTACAGCCACAACAAATAATCAGTTTAATATGCAATCATTTTTGACCGAGGATTGCAAGGAGGCAATGAACTTTTCCGACTTTATTGAACAAATAAAAATATCATTTACAGATTTGGAGAACCAAGCAGAAACAGGATATGTAAAGGGCATTACCAAGTTATTTATAGAGAATTTACAAGGATTGGGAATGAATAAACGGCCGATACATTGTAGTGATAAGAAACGCAAAACCCTCTATATAAAAGAAAATGATGAATGGGATAAAGAAGGTTCTCATGATACATTGAAGAAAGGAATCCAAGAAATCACACGAAGAACATACCAGAGATTAATGAAAGAAAAAGATGATAGACCTGAAGAATATTCTGATATGGATTCTGTATTTTCACAGAAATGTATGGATATCCAGCGAAATTTAACACCAGAGACACCAAGGGAAACATCGTTTGATAGAGTTGCAACTAATATATCGTATGAAACAACAATAGCAGGAACCCCGAATACCATAGAGTGATCCAGAAATGAGTATAACCAAACCATATATTTATCGTTATCCAGAAATGAGTATGATAACGATAAGTGAGTTACAATTAATTGTGTGTTATTCGTTTAATCCAATCTTATTAGTAGGAGTGTTTGCGGGCGTAGGATAACCAATGTATTCGTGTTTCCCTTCATTGTCTATCGCATGGCGTAGGTCAAAGTCTGCGTACTGATCAGACTTCATTTTGTTGTCCGTTGATAATATTTTTTTATCTTTATGAATTTTCACACGGCGAGCGTGGAACTCTGCGCGCTGTTCTGCCCACGTTTTGGTGTCAGACGATAGCAAATGTGTATCTTTTAATGTGTCCATTATATTAAGTTAATATAACAATTATTCTTTAACCCAATTCCGCTTACTACTTTATTTTTGAGAACCAATATATACAATTGTGCTTTCAGTGAAGCAATACTAAGAAAGTAATTGATTTATAAACACAAAAAACACAAAAAAATGATAAAAATTGAAACTAATCCAGAATGTTATGAGGGTAACAAATAACTAACAAACTAACTAACAAACTAAAAGCAAATAATGTCTTCAGTCATGAATGCCACTTCTCCCGTTGCCATTATGGTCGATATTCCCCTTATCGAAAAGGTAGCGAAGGAAGTAAAGGTGAAGGTCGCGAAGGAAGTAAAGGTGAAGGTCGCGAAGGAAGTAAAGGTGAAGGTCGCAAAGGTGAAGGTCGCAAAGGATAAGGTCGCAAAGGATAAGGTCGCCCCATCAGTGGTCACATTGAATGAAGAAGCCGAAGTGGTCGTGGTCGCGAATATCGATGATGTATTGAATGAAGAAGCCGAAGTGGTCGTGGTCGCGAAGATCGACGATGTGTTGAATGAAGATGAGAAGAAAGAGAAGAAAGAGAAGAAAGCGGTGCTTCCTGCGAAGTTATTCAAGAATATGGCGTTCGGATACTGGCTTCTGCTACGTCTGAAGGAAGATAACATGATAGAGGAGGATGTATACAATAAGGCATTTGCAGATTACCTGAAACCATTTGCTTCAACAGAGGATCAGACAAGTATGTATGAGTCATTTGAGTGCGATTTGAAGATGATTTCGAAGGATCTAAAGAAGATGGTACGAGATCACCACAAACCACCAAAGAAGGTAAAGGAGAAGAAGGTAAAGGAGGTAAAGGAGAAGAAGGTAAAGGAGGTAAAGGAAGAAACGAGTGACCTAGTATCTCGCATAGTAGATGCGGCTTTGACATCAAATGAAGAAGTAAAACCGAAGAGGAAGTATAATAGGAAGAAGACGGTCATTCCCGAAACACCAAAAGAGGAGGTAAAAATCGAGAAAGTGGATGAATTAGCAGAGGAATTAAGGGAGGAAGTATTAGATAGGGAGGAAGTATTAGATATGGAGGAAGTATTAGATGTGGAGGAAGAAGAGGATGAAGATTTGGATGTTCAACTCTTCACATTTGATGATGGGTTCTCTTGTCTAATCGACGTGAATGATCTATCGCTGTACGACAAGGATACACACGAACCAATAAGTAGTTACACACTTGAACGCACGGAACTTCCAGATGATAAATTCATGCTAACAGACCAGAACAAATTCGCTTATTACAAATTCTAACTTATCGCACTATCACACACTCACACACTCACACACAGGTTTATAAAATTGAAAATCCCTTTTTTTTATTTTCTTTTTACTATACACAAATCTTTTATCATGGATTGGCATTCAAATGTATGTTTCATGTGCCTTGACGACTTTACTTTATCAAAACCGCGCTTGTTTTTTCACAACTGCATTCATGCGTTATGCGTAGATTGTCTGCATCTAAAAATGGATTACTATGACACTAAAAATATAAGGGTTACAGACTTGATATGTAACTACGGTCATTGCAACAAACCAGTATTAGAAGAAGCGTTAGATCGAAATATAAATGTACATATATTGAACAACAACGATTCGGTCTATGTTTACAACTATTCTGCATTCGAGATGCCAGACGAGGTACAAACTATGACGAAGGACAAATTGCAAGAAATCATGATAAAATCTCAAGGGTTAAAAATACCAGAAATGAGTGAAAAAACCAAATTGCAGATTAGCAAATTTGCAAAATAAAATATAATTACCGAGACAAAAAGAAATGTAATTCATATTACAATTCTTTAACAACAAGTATTTTTTTATATAAAAAAATTATAAAACAGGGTAACTAGCTTGTAGTAGAATACCGCACTGTCCGTCACCATTATTATATTCATCACCGCGACCAAGACGAATGTATCCATTCTCACCCCAGGTTTCACCCCAAGAATTTTTGACAATGTAATATTCACCATCTATGTCAGAACCATAACCAACGGCTAGAACACCATGATCTAGACCAGTTCCACAAGAACCCTTCAAAACACCAGAACTGTATAACTGGAATGCCCTCTCATCTGCTTGAATAGCAACAGCCACGGGATGCTCCATTAGGGCAAGCATCATCTGTTTGTCGCTAGAAGCAGGAACATCAACAAACTTGGAAACTACAGAACCTTTAACATTGGTACAACTGGCAGAGCAATCTCCGCGTGCCTTGGTAGTTCCCGAAACGTAAGGATATTCATCCTCCGAACAAAGACCACCATTCTTACTAATCCAAGAGAATGCGTTGTCCATTAATCCCCCATTGCAACCATTGTCACTACCACCATTTCTAATCTTATCACAATCAACAAGTTGCTGTTCAGAAAAACTTACAAGAGAACCATACTTAATAAAGTATGCACCCTCGAGAGCACCAGTCGTAGAAAAACTCCAACAAGAACCACATTGTCCTTGGTTTTTCACGGGTGTGACGCCACCATTATCAACCCAACTCACCGATACATCTACGTCTCCCTCAAGAATAACAGATCCATTCCTGCCTTTCTTATACTCTCCCAAATACCCCCGAAACTCATCCAAGTTCATACCCGAAAATTGGTTATGCGCAAGCAATGAACCACTGTCAAGTGAATTGTAAGAATTGATGTAATTGTCATTATCATACCATGTATTGAATGTATTCACATAATGTTCATCATTAGTAAAAGACACATTATGCTGACTAGACCATGAAACAAAACGGTCGTTCAAATCATATGAAGAAGCAACGTCGACGAGAAAAAGAGGAAGAATGAATCTGAGCATTATATAAATAAAAGACAAATCTATTTATATAGTTAATCAAATAATAAAAATCGTAATATATTACAGCATATCGGTAAAAAGTTACTATAATTCATTAAATTTGCGATTCCAAACCTCCAGCATTTCCAAAGTTATACTTCCGCCGTGAACGTGCGCCTCCCAAAAAAACTTACAGAACGCCCATTTGAATTCCATCTTATCATTATAAATGTCGGCGTGATTTGCAATCAAATAATCCCGAACATTTGTAGGAAGCAAGTCCCATTTGCCAGGTGGTAGAACATATGAAAGTTGCAACTCAGGTGAGAATGATTCAAAATTCGGTTTAATAAAATCCATTGAAAAATCTGGAAGATGATGAATTAAATCAACAAATAACGGCGGGTAATCATATTTATACGTCCATTTCCAATTCGGGCACTGGCTGCAATAATACTTTAAAGTCCATTCGAGACCCTCAATATAATTATTAGACACACTCATTATATTTTCTTTGTCATTATAACAACCGTTAAGCGCTTTATAATATCTCCTCTCCCAAAAAGGTTCAGTCGGACAAATGTAATGTTCGTCCTTCCTGTCAATTAACGGAATTGAATTAAAAGCATATTCGCGTTCTTTAACTGTATCAACCTTCCAGTGTTTCTTTGAAAAACGTTCTCTCGATTTATACTCATCTAAAATGAAGTTATGTTCATTATCAGCAATATCTCGAATGAGCAGTTTAAAAACCCTCCAATTAATAGTCATATCATCTTTAATTATAAAAAGGTCAGGTTTATTGCCAATGCGCTTTCTGTAAATTTGCATAAGTGTGTCCAAACCGTGTGTCCTTATATTTAAACCAGGAAAATGTGGCAAAAAATCATTACCCAATAAAAAACACATAAATACATAATCATAAACGCGTCTGAAATCATTAACACAACAATCCATCTCAACAACCAATTGGTTACACATGCCTTCAATATCAACTACATATGGTTCAATGTCGTCTGGTTTTATATCATTATTTACATTCATAAACGCAGGTGCTTCTCTGAAAATATACCCATTGTTGTAATACTGTCTGTTAAAAATAGTAAGCATAATTAGGTCAGAATCCAGTCCATATAGAAGCATATTTTCGTCCTTATTATTAATATCTCTAATGTACTGAAAAATTTTGTGTTCCCCTTCTCCTCTTACATCGGATGCCGATACAATAATTTTTTTAGCGCCATAAAAAGATTCTTTATTGTCGAAATGTCTAGTTATTATACGAGACAAATTGTTCATAAAAAGAGTGCCAGGTGTAATATTTGCTGTGCTCCAACAAGCCCCACTTTCATTGTTTAAAAAGTTGTTTCTAGCCATAAAGTCACCCTTAAACCGCCGTGTCCTTTGCTGGTTCATTTTAGCAAAGGGAGCCACGCCGTCAAAAGCAATATAAATTGTATTTGATGGAGATATAAGTTTTATATAATCCTCGATAGTATGAATAACATTCTGTATTAATATCATTTCAAAATTCTCGGTTGGCTGTTTAATATTTCTAACAGCATCATATATAATAGAATTGCAATCCATATACAAATTCTGAAAAAACATAGGTTTATATAAACTAATTGGCTTTAAAATTTTACCATGTTTTTTGACAACACTTGAAAAATAACTAGGTATGCCCATTCTTAATAAAATACAACTAATTGTTTAAGTATATTTAATAAAATAATTGTCAGTTTAATAATTTAATCCCAGATAATATATAAAAAAATGCACATTTCGTTAAAATTAATTAATTTAGCAATTTATATTAATAAATATAATTGTACTATATAGATTTCAGCAAATGAACGGAAAAAACGGAGAACAATCAGTAAAAATCAAATTAAACAATGACAATGATGATAAAAAAAAGGTAATAGGACTTATAAAAAACAGAGTCGATTATATAAGCGACATCATAAGAAATTGTTTAACTTCTACACTCGAATATAAGCGATTATATATACACGGTAACAGTGATGTACAAATCTGTTATTCATCATTAAATGACTTAAATGTCGAAAATAAACGTCTATCATCAAAAATAGATACATCTTCGACAGATGAATGTATAGACGAACTTCAAAAAATAATAGATAGATTATCCTTAATAATGTCAAGTTTTGGCACGAAGAACATGGAAGATTTACTATATATAACATTTGGCTCAGAATTTAAACAAGTAAAACATAATCCCAAATTAAACTCTAAATTGGAATTAATAAGAAAACATTTCCACCCCATATGTTTTAAAATACTGAATGATAAAACAAAAAACGCTATTAATAAAAAGGAAACGTATTGCATAGATAAAATAACAGATACATCAATGCAACTCGAAAAATCACCAAACCTAGAATGTTTTGAATATGATGGAAACAAAAACTCATTTGTGTTTAATATCCGCAGTGCGAAGGTAGTATTTCGCAGCGAAACAAATAAGTTGATGATTGTAAGTGGATATTTTGACGACTTAGACTTAGATTTCTTCGACAGCGAATATATAACACACAGAAAGGAAGAAATATATAAACGAACAGTTCAGGACAGCGAAGCTGACATAAATATAATTAAACGTCAACACCAATCATTATCATTGCGTGATATTTTAATATACGGAAATGAAGATATGGTAAAAAAATACAAGACTATACTAAATCAAGTTAAAAGTATAAAAAACGACACGTTAGAACGGTCAATTCAACAATTTACGGACATTAATATGGTGTCGCAAAGAAGCATGCTGATAAATTTATTAATTTACAACAAAGATCAAGAAATACA
>Ga0307488_10003865_pt1 | contig 12489 bp, 15 predicted proteins | sample SB02metaG_FD_202248 | JGI IMG/M metagenome (GOLD analysis project Ga0307488, IMG submission 202248) | Sea-ice brine microbial communities from Beaufort Sea near Barrow, Alaska, United States - SB 0.2 | ecosystem: Environmental > Aquatic > Marine > Coastal | place: USA: Alaska | collected...
TGCGGGACTCAGTTAACCGAGTAGTCAGCGAAGTCCGAGCAATGGAGATGGGCTATAGGTTATCTCCTAATGGTATGCACTTCGATGCTAACAATCCTGAAGGGACTCTTAACCAGCTCCTCAAACAAATGGAGATGAATAAGTCGATCTCTCCAAGAGAAGATGACGAGGGTAGGTCTCGGACACTTCAGTCTCAGTTAGGGTCGGATGCTGATCTCACTGAAATACCTATAGCTTTAAACAAAAAAGGTAAGCCGATCACGCAGCCATATGCGCTACTTAAATCCCCAACGATTCTAGAACCTTCTGGGAATGGGAGGACAGATATTGACCCTCTTGATTTCGATTCACTCCATTACGAAGTTACGGCCCCTGCTAGGAAGAGGATTTCAGCAGCGATTAAATCAGGTTCTGTTGGAGAGGCGACCGATCGGTTGGTTGGGGAAGTTAACGAAATGCTTAAAGACCCCTCTGTGAAGGCGGGGATTGGGTGGTATTCTCGGATGCGCGTTGTTTTGAAGAACGCATTAGGCGATCGTTTCAAACTATTCTCTCACCTTCTCGGTGCGACTTCCGCTCAAACTCCTGTCGAGACGAACTTCATTTACTCGATGGAGATGCTGACAAAGTTGGATAATGGGGATTACGAGCCTAACATAAAAGGTTACCTCGAACTTCGGTCGATTGCCCCAGAAAACTTAAGGGCCGAAATCGAATCGCGTGGGTTCGCCTCAGCCAGTAAACTTAAGAAGGCGAATACCCCAGCTAAACTAGCTAGACTTTGGATTGATCACTACAAGATTTTACCTACCCGTGACAATGGTAAATTGTATGGGGCTAACTCATTAGCCGCCCTCAAAGCGATAACCGACACATGGTTATTAGGTAAGCTAACACCTAAAACCCCTCAGTTCGCTATGAATTTAAATGGCGAATCCTTAGAAGCTACCATTGATGTTTGGGCAGCTAGGACTCTCCGTAGGATTTTATGGGGGGATAGGGTAGAGAACTGGAGAATCCAACCCAAGGCTGAAACGGGAGTCAGTAATGAAGACTTCGCTTTAGGTCAGATCATTTTTAGAGAGGCAGCTAAAACCTTGGACATGTCTCCTGATGATCTTCAAGCACTTGTTTGGTTCGGGGAGAAAGACGTGTGGGATAAGAACGGATGGACAAAAGAAGTCGGGGCATTTAAGTCTAGCTTTGACGAAGCGGCTGCGGTATTCTTCCCGCCCAACGAAACCCCCCGATCTCTTGAACATGGAAAAAACGTCATTAAGTTTCTGCAAAAGGAAAGGCTTGCCGTCAGTAAGCTTGGTGTTTTTGAGGAGAACTCGCCAAAACTAAAGAAAGCACTAAAAGAATATGAAGAAGCTAAAGGACTTAACGGCGTCGGATCTTATGTCGAATCAAGAGGACGCGAACCGGTTGCAGAACTCCGCGCAACAAGCCCACAAGGAGGGGTTCCAAATGAACGAGATGGACAAACTAATCGATCAGGTAGCGCAGGAGATGTTCGAGGAGCAGGAAGAACAGTAACCCCAAGGTTACAATCCCGCTACGGTGCGGGGTCTGTCATTCCAAGTGATCTCGATGCTGAGTCCATTGACTTCAGCAATTGGATCGAGATGCTGGACATTCCTCTCATGGAGTTCGGGACTTACAAGTCCCCATCCTCCTTGTTTGGCAAGCTCTTCGTGGGCTACGCAGACCGTAACCTGATGCGCTTTAAAGAAGAGCGTGATTCCTATGTCAGGGAAGCCAAGAAACTTGGTGAAGACTTCAAGGAGAAGCACGACAGGATTATAAAAGAAGCGAGTAAGGACGGTGTGGAAATCCCACCCGAACTCATCTCCCGTGCCTCTGGGTCGAACGTTGGTAGCCAGTTGACTGAATCACAAATTGACAGCGTCGAAGCTAGGCATGCCAAGGAGAGAGCCAAGGCTAACCGAGCACCTGATGCTGAACAGCGGAAGGTATTACTAGCCCTCGCTGAGAAAAACAAAATCGCCAACGCGAGGAACCTGCGCATAGAGAACAGGAATGTTCTCCTCGCAGATAGAGATCAGGCAATAAAAGACCTCTTGGCTATATCACCAGAAGCACACGATCTGATCCTTGGTCTGCGTAAGCTGGTTGACGATCTATCAGCCAAGGGCAACGAACTATTCAGTGACTTCATCCAAGGTAAGGATGAGTTCAGTGCTACGTTCGACATGAACGGTGGGCTCTACATCACGAGAAGGTATCGTATGTTTGAGGACAACGATTACTTAGCTAGGGTCCGTGATCAATCCGATCCGACCTACGCTACGGAAAGACAAGACGCCATCAACTACTTCGCTCAACAATACATGGACTACCATGTGCAGAAAGAGATGGATGATAAAGGGCTCTCGAAACAGGATGCACGATTCAATGTTGAGCTGGACCTAGAACAGAAAGGCTCCAATGCGAGGACCAAGGGTAAGGACATGATGACTGAGTTCCTTAACTCATATGAGAAGAATGGGATTAAGCCGGAGCTAGATGTTTACGAGTCCGCCGATGGTGGTCGCAGCATCATGATGAACTCCAAGAAGTTCAAAGGCAGCGCCCTCAAAGCCCTTGCCGAAAACCTCAACGAGAAGAAGAACATACCCGCTCCAATCCGTAGATTGTTCGGAGAGTATGGGGACGAATCGGGCGGTGATAACCTTGCTCACACTTTAGTCCACACCGCCAGTGTCATGGCCAACCAAGCATTCTTTAATCGGGTTGTAGATTTCGGAACTAGAGCGAAGGAGCCTTGGTTAGTCACGGAGAAGGAAATAGCCGCAGACTTAGAGCTACCTGTTGACAGTCAGAAATACGCGGGTTGGCAACAGTTGAAGTCAGACGGAGGAACAATGGATTGGAATCCAGTCAAGGGTTACTACACCAAGCCGGAAATCATAAAGGATTTCCAAGACCTTATCAGCATAAGCCAAGCCGAGGCTGTATCTAAAGAAGCCTCTAACCCCGCTACCTACCTAGGTAGCAAGTTAGTTACCTTCATGCACCGAGCCACTGGACTCTCGCTCGCCGCTAAGACATTAGGGTCGGTAGGTTTCTACGTCCGTAACATGCTGGGTAACGCCATGTTCTTCGGGCCTATGCAAGGCTACATGGGCGGGTTTGGTAAAGCATTCGGGGAAGGGGTTGGGGTAGTCCAAGCTTTCGGAGGCGATGCCGAAAATTCTAATTCGCAAATTGTTAGGGCAGCGTTGGGTTCGAGAGCGGCTATGGATGCCGAGCTTACGGTCCTCTCTTCAATGAACGTTTTCGGAGACGAGATGGAAGCTAACCTCCTCAGGGAATTGTTGCTTGGTAAGCTGACCATCCCCGCTGCGGAGAGCAAGCTCGCTAAGATTGCCAAGGCCGTCGAGGACAAAACTAAAGTTGGCAAGGCCGCTTATACGAAGGGAGTTCTCGCCGCTACCAGATTAGCTTCGGCAATGGACGCCTACTACAAGATCGGCCTGTATGAATTTGAACTGGCAACTCTTAAGGAAGCCGCCCTCGCAGATACCCAAGGGGGAGAATTCAATAGGCTACTCGACGAGAACAATGAACCGTCTGTAGATATGAAACGGGCCGCTGCTGTAAAAGTTAAGAAGGTTTCCCAGTCATACAGCCAAGCACCCCCTGCCATCAAAGCTCTGACAAGAAGTTCCGCTGGATTGTTGGTCGCTCCTTACGTTCGATTCGCCGCAGAAGTCCCCCGCGTTATGGGGAATACCTTCAGCTTACTTAGTGAGGAGCGAGCACAGGGGAAGAACAACCCAGTGATGCGGAAGCGATATCTCAAGAGATTGTCTGGCATGCTGTCGACTATGGGATTCACCTTTGCTGTCCCCATGTTACTCAAAAGTCTCATGAACATCGGTGAAGATGAGGACGAAGCTTTGAGAAGCGGGATGCCTTACTACCTCAGGGACCACACCTTCTACTACTACAAGGCGGATGGTGAACTCTACTCATTCGATCTCACATACCTAAACCCATTCTCAATTGTCGCGGACCCCGTGGCTAGGGCTTTTGAAACGCTATTTGATGACGATGAAATAAATCCAGTTGATGCTTCGATTGAACTCGTTGCTGGGCTGGTCCGACCATACTTCAATGAGCAGATATTGTCTGGAGCTGTGTCGGATGTCATGGGTAACACAAACCAGTATGGTAATAAGATAAGGTATGGAGACGACGTGGGTGAGAATGTTAAGCGGGGCTTCCTCTACGTGTGGGAAAATGCATACGAGCCGAGATCCCTAGCTAAGTTACGTAAGGCATTCAAAGCTGCGGAAGGTGACACCCCATCCTCGGATATGTTTACCGACCCGTTGAGTATTATCTTCGGGGAACTCCTACCAATTAAACCACACAAGGTAGATCTTCGGAACAATCTAAGAGCATACTTAACGGCACACACTGGAGACTACAGGGAAGTGGGTGGTAAGATGAACAAACTCCTTAGCCCGAACTCAATGGACGACCCCGATATCTTTGCTTTATACGACGACACTCTCAAAACAAGACGGACCTACAACAATGAGCTGCGACGAATCCTCAAAGGCTTTAACAACCTTGGTATTTCTTGGAGCGACATACACGCCCAAGCTAAATCAAAGGGCGTTAGTAAAGAAAGGCTTCGACTCAACTACAATGGGTGGATGAATAGACCAAGCGTATCTCTATTCGTAGCTGGTAAGTTAAGGGAAACTTCTACGGGTAGGGTTCGTTTACGGAAACTCGAAAACTATTCCAGAAAAGACAACCGATATATCAAACTAGACTGATGAAAACTAAGGCAAACTTCGAACCCCACACAATGTATCACCCCAAAACAGGGGAGGCTGTGATGGCGAACTCATTTGAGAAACACCTAAAACTAAAGGAGATGGGATACGGACACAGCAAACCAGCCAAGAAGAAGAGTAAAACCTCCTTCACTGACACTGTGAATAAGCGAATGGGTGGGGGATACTAAACCCCCAAAGCGTCCTGCTCTTTTTTGGCTCGCTCTATTTTATTTTTAGAGGAGGGGTATTGTTCAGCGAGGGGTCTATCTTGACCGTCCCACTTACCCCCTTTTTCTAGGCGCTTCTTATAGATAGCACACATCTCTAGGTGGCGACCTTCGATGTCTTCATCACTCGTAATCCTAGTACCTGCATAATCTCCAACACCACCCATAGGTCCGTGGTAGATCTCTCGGTGAGCGACCGTGTGGTAGATGTCCACTTCCTCTAGCTTTCCCTTTTTAGCTAGGGGTTTTTTAGTCCCCTTACCTTTATAACTAGTGACAACATAGAAGTAGTCACCAACCTTTGTCTTTAATAGTATCTCATTCATATCCATTACTCGCCTCTTTCTTGGTGGAACATTGCCTTGGCAAGGATGGCATAGTTTATGATGTCCTCACAAGCATCGTCAACTGTTTCACCAGACACGGACAACTCACCATCGTTCGTGAACGTCTTGATCCGCTGGATCTTATCCATAACACGCATCATGATTCCGGTTACAGGGTGCACGTCCAATATAGTTGAGCACCGGAAATTCGCGAACACATCATCGGCATTCTTCCCGCCTGTGTAATCGCTGTTTTTCTTCTCCATAATCTTGCGGCATTTATCCGAGGTCTCTTCGTGGAGCTTGAGTAATTCTTGGAGTGTCATAGTAAAGAAGGCTTATGGTGTTGCAAAGCCACTTGAATACCTTGTTCTCTTATGTCTTTGGTTATCTGCCATGTCGGACAACTAAAATTATTCGTTGCTTCAACCCCGTATTGCAGCTTGAACCAAGCCCCTTGCAGGTCTCTCACAACATACTTGCTGAGTCCAAGTGCTTCCTTAGCTTCAGTCACTGACATGCCGCCAACGACCATGTGAATGATCTCGACACACTGAGCCGCCTTCATCTTCTTCCGTTCATCTCGCAAGTCCTTCTCGCGTTGTCGGGAGAGGGCCCTAAGTTTCTCTGTGATAGGTCGTTTAATATCTCGCAGCTTCTTCAGCTCTGCAATCATCGGGCGCATAAGGATGTTGATCCCCTCTATCTTTGTTTTGCATTCTTGTTCTGGGCACATATTTTTATCTAAAAGCTAAGTTACATTAGATCTACTTAGCGAATTCACCTTGAGTTATATTGTGTATAGACCGAAGGATCTCGTCAAACATTGGTCTCTCATCGGGAGTATAAGAGTATTCTTCTGACACATGGTGACCACATAAGGCTATAATGCTACGGATGAAAAGGTTCAAATGTTTTAATTGGTGTCCGCGAACACATCGAATACTGGCTGACGGAGTGAATGCGATGATGCTCCAGCCTGATGGGTTCATGTCGTGATCATCGCGCCTTGCTTTTAGCGACAGCTTGATGGGCTCACCCCCCATCGGGGCTTTAATAGATAAGACTTCTGAGGTCGTGTTGTCGGGTTCTTTCATTTTAGTAGTGGGTCGTATTTAATTCGCACGGTCGCGAGTGGTGGATGATGTTCATGTTGTCTAGCTTCTTGTTAATCGCCACCATCACATACTCTTCGATAGATCCGTGGGAAAGAAGCACCTTCTGTAGCGCGTCTGACTTGGCACCGTTGCGGTGTATCCGCCCGATCACCTGAGCGAACTCCTTTGCGTTGAAGCTGGGGGATATCAAGGATAGTCTGGGTCTGTTACCGATAGTGTCGTGAAGTGAGATACCAGTGCCGCCCGTAGCAGCATTGATCACTAGGAGATTCGTTTCGTCTCGTTGAAACGAGGCAATGTATTCGTTACGATCTTCGGGGGGAGTCGATCCGTCGATGAACTCACAACCAAGGATAGTTGATAGCTCCCTCAAACTCTCAGTGAAGTTCAGAAAGATCACCACGTTGTGCCCTTCTTCGACTGCGTCTTGGGCCATTGGAGCAATGTCTTTTACTTTAAGTATCTCGCACTCTTGTCGGGCACGTAAAATCTTTACGATGATCGGGTCATCATCATCCTGCTTCGACTTCAAGTCATCCGTAACAGACCCATCTTCAATGTAACTCTTCACATCCGCCGCTGACATGTTGAGTTTCTTATAGGCGTTAACGATCTTCGCGTTGTTACTGAACTCGATCGGGTCAACGAGGACTCGGTTGTCTCGGAAAGAATCGGGGAAGTCCTCGACAGTGAGGCAGTGGGTGCTGATCCCATACATCGTCTTACGTAGAGTCTTCAAGGCGTATTGGATATTCAACATTTCATAACCACCCCAGTGACCGCGCCGACATTCCAACTTGTGCATCCATGTGAAGTAGCTGGGCAAACCACCGCGAGACATATCATTACTATGAAGTCGGAGCATGTAACCCAGCGGGCGCATCTCGATTGGAGATTCACATGGCGTGCCACTCATGCCGTGTATCCGGTAACCTTTCTTGACGAGCGCAACCAACAGGTTTGCGTTCTGCGTCCACGGGCCTTTCATTTTATGTATCTCGTCAACTAGGACGAGAGTGTCTGTATCCAACGCCCACTTGAAACTCTTCTTCCCCACCTTCTTGACGTGAGGGGTTTTCCCCATACGTAGTTTTTCAACATTCAAGATAAAGATGGGCTCGATCCCGCACTCCTTCAACTCTGCTTCCCACGTAGGGAAGACAGCCTTGGGGCAGATGACGGCCACCTTATTAAACCTATCACTCTGCTTGAGGATAGCCTTAGCAACCATGGCCCCGACGACTGTCTTACCAGTCCCCATTTGGGATGCGTCCAAGGTGTTCCGCCCGTCCAGTAGAGTGGCTAGGAAGAAGTCAAACGCCTCAACTTGTTTTGGATAAAGCGTTTTCATTTTTCTGTAGTGTTACGTCAATCCAGCTATTGCATTTCGGGCAGTAGGTTTCGAACTCGTGCACCTTCCCCCTCAGTTTCTTTCGCTGCTGATGACGGTAGTCGTTCAGTAGAATGAGTTGAGTGTTATTCAGTTTTAGTTTCTTATTCATGATTCTTTCCCTAGTTGGGAGGCAGCTGCCCATGTTCTTATGACAACGACGCACTCCGAAAATGTTTTATTACCGTCTAGGTATTCCCACTCCCCTTCGGCCTGTTCCCAGATCCCCCACTTATACCCCCTGCCTAGTTTATTAAAAGGGTGAGGGCGTTTCCATGCCCCCGCCCTTGAAGAGTCTTCCACTCGGTAGTTGTTGTAAAGCACGTCGATCGCTTCGTAGAGTCCTTTCTCTAACTTCCGAGTAATCATGCTGTGGCTTCGGGGGTAGTCTCATCCCACCCCATCGCGTGAATTGTGTCCTCGGAGGCATCTTCCACACCGTCTGCCATGTCGTCAATCAATGACGCGATCGCAGTTGGGCGGGTTAGGTTCCACTCCGGCACGTTGTGGTATTCCGCGACAACCGTGTTTGTTCCGGTGGAAGACCACGCCTTCCATTCGGGAGCGTGTGCAAAGACGTAACCACCGCCGACATGTTCGTCCTCGCCCCATGACGCTCCCTCAGGGAGAACCGCTTTGAGTGTTGCTATCGTTATCTTTCCCATTGTGGTAGGTCTATGGTTCAGGGTTCAGGGTTCAGGGTTCAGTCGTTCAGGACGTAGATATAATCTACGCCATCGTCATCATCATCGCATGGAAGGGTCTTCCCCGCCTTGCGAAGTTCCGCCATGATCCATTTGTTCCTCGCATCATAGACGAGGTCACGGTAGTGGTCTTCGTCCCCGTCAAATGGGACCTCTTCGAAGTTCAATTCCTCGGCGGCATTGAACTCTGGTTCGATCAGCGCGAACCATTCGTCTCTCAGTGTTTCAAAAGAGTTTAACTCTTTGACGTATTTGTTTGGTGTAGCCATGTTTTTTTTATTCAGGTGAGTCTTCAGTGTATATTTTACAATTCAATTGTCAATACTTTTTAATATCCGTAGGGGAGGTAGTCGTGTGGATTGGAAGTCATCTCATCCAAGTCGGTGAGGTAGGGCTGTCCCCATTTGTCCTTGTCGAAGTAACACTCCTCACAGAAGACAGCCTCCCCATCTTGAAGCCAAGCTTCGTCATGGACAAAGCCACAGCTTTCCCAGCTGATAGACTCCCCATCCAAGACGTTACTCTCCCCGCATCGATGGCAGATTTCCTCTTCAAGCTCTTCGAAGGGGATGTCGTATGGGTTGTCGTATGGTTTACAGGATATGTGGAACACCCTGAGGATAAAGTAAACCCAGAAGAGCCAAGCAGATATTATTATTATGAGGGACACGGCATCTCTACTTTCTTTTATGTGAACTATGCATGCCAGTGTATGGCGAGGTGATTCTTCGATACGCCTTCCGGTCTAGCTGTTCGTCAGGGACTACTCCTCCTGCTCTCCGAAATGATAAGAGAGCGGACTTAATCCACAAGCTGTTCCGCTTATTTTTTGTCCACCTATCTACAGCCTCGCGCCAATCGATACCCTTCTCATATGCTTTCCAGCCCGCTGTCCCTGCACCGCTGTCAGTGTTGCCTATGTTTGTTATTTTCATTTGTTACTTTCGTCGGTTAGTGAAGCTATCGGTTCAGGATTTGAGGGGCGTGTTGGGCCTCAAGACGGCCTTGGTATTTCCCAAACTGGAATGCGATGTTCAGGAAGAATGACGCGAAGAACGCGACCAGAAGGACTACGGCTATTTTGTTGATGATCATTTTATTATTTAGTTAGTGAGCCCCACCGCCGATTAAGGAGGCAGGGCTCAGGGTTCAGTTCTTCCTTTCAGAATAGTTCCGGTTGATATGTCGCGTTCTTTGTGACTGGCAAGAACTGATAAAGAGATTGCCTACGATTAGTTACTTCGTAGTTGATCTCCCTTTTTTTTCTGAGGTCTCTTAACACGCGGTCTGAGGAAGCGGGAGCCACCCTTCCGCATTGTTCACGAACGCTGTCGCGTAGGTCATCAGCGTGGAACGCAGCATTAGGGTCAGTTTCATAGAAAGCCAGTATGGCCTTCCCTATCCTCACGCTGACGCGCTGGAGGTTTTCGTTTTGTCTGTTGGACATGGTATTAGTGGTTCTAGGTTAGGGTTACGGCTTTCAACACTCGGCTCCGCTTTGCGAAACGGTAATGCTTCTCTGCCATCATGTAGTCAGCGATGTCATTGGCGACTCGGGACTTCTGATCTTTCGGCGTAGTTCGCAGAAGACTCATGTTCAACGCACTCGCTGCGAAGTAATCGTATAGGTCCAATGCCTCAGGGCTTAGTTTTTTTATTTCTTCATTCATGTTTTAACTCAGGGTGATTCCTGATTGCTGCACCCTGATCAGGGTTCAAGGTGCAGGGGTCAGGGTTCATTTGCGCTTACGTTTTATGGGCGATGCTTTACCTTTCGCATGCTTCGACACACCGCTTCGGTGGTCGCGAACGAGACTGGTGTCGCTAGTCTTACAGCTCCCCATTGATTTTGCGTAAAAACTACGCCTTTTGCTTTTCGATTTCATTGATTCAGGGTTAGAGATAGTTTACGTCAATGCGCTCACCGAATGAGTAGGCATCACCGAATCCGCGAAGGTATTTTTCTTCGCCGTAGTTGAGCCAGACAACTGGCGCGGAGGGCTGGGCCCGCTCGATACGATCCCAGAAATCGTAGCCATCGGTCAGGACTACTACAGCGTCCGCTTGGGGTAGGTTCTCTTCGACCCAGTCGAGCGCAAGGGCGATGTTCGTCCCACCTCCGCCGTCGAGCTTAGTCGGGAGGCGCTCTCCCCCAGTGACCTCGAAATGTTCGCGGACCTGATGGTCAAACCCCACAAGGTGGATCGTCTCAGGGTTGATAGAGTCGAACGCCTCTTGTGTGCGGCTGATCATGTCAGCAGCCTCGTGATAGTTCGAGCCAGAGAGATCAACGAGGAAGACGATGTCGCCAGCATTCTTCGAACCACGTCCGCGACAAACGAGCCCAGAAGATTCGAATATCTGATTGTTGAATGGCTTCTGCCAGCCGTCCTCATAGGATGTGCGGAGGAGGTCGGTCAGGGCCTCAGCGAAATCAACCACGCCATCGCGCTTCCGGTTGGCGTCTCCGAATTCGATTGAGGAGCCGCCCACACCCTGCTTCTCATTGGCTTGGGATTCGATGTCGAGCTGCTCGTTCTCGATCTCGACTGACTGCGCGATTTCCTGCTCCGTTTCACTACCTGCAAGCTCAGGCGCTGCGAGGTCATCAGATCCGGTGCCTACGAAATCACCGCCAAGAATCTCCTCATCAGTAAGTGGATTTGCAGGACCAGTCTTACCTGAGCCTGACTCACCTGACTCACCGGACTCGCCGGACTCATCATCGCCGGACCCACCAGACTCACCTGACTCATCATCACCTGACTCATCATCACCTGACTCATCATCACCTGACTCATCATCACCTGACTCATCTGATTTGACGGGTGTGTCGATGTCGGAGAAACCCACTTTGCTGAGCTGCTGGTAGACCTCCTCAGCCGAGAAGCTTTTGCCGTTTGAATCATAGGCAATCGAATCATCGAGCAGGATGTTTTCGATGAACGGGAACGGCACGTAGCCTGCCTCCTCCTGCACGCGCTTGTTGATGCGGTCGATGATCGCGTTGATCACGTAGTCGGCAGCCTGATTCGCGGTGTCATGGCAGCTAAGCTTGCGAAGGCGGAGCGAGTGATTCAACAGGGCGTGGAGGGCCTCGTGGATGAGGAGGAACGCGAGGAGCCCGACTGGGTTGCTGGTCTTCTCGATCTTGGCCAATCCCTCAGGGTTCAGATACAGGTTGCGGCCATCGGTGGCCCCGTAAGATCCGATCCCCTCAGAGCGGCTGATCCAGTTGAGGAGAACCAGCTTCTGGAAAGCCAGAGGGAAATTAGAACGGATGCGACGGAGCGCCTTGGCGAGTGTGTCTGAGCCGTTCAGGTCGTATTTAATCGTATTCATGGGAATGATAGTAGTGGGAATTTCTTCAAGTTCAACAACTAAATTCCGATCGACTTGGCAAGCTCGATCGAGTCCACCGCCACACTGCGGATCTCCGCTGCCTTGGCGGCACGCTCATCGTGCGCTACGCTCTGATCGTCGGCCCAGAGCCCATCCGTATTGCGGAGGACGGCCCCGAATGCCGCAGCGATCTTGCTGATCGAGCGATCCCCAAGCCAATTGTCACGCTCCAGATCACGAGCTTCGTCGAGGAGTGTATCGAACCCCTCAGGCCGGAGCCTGTTGCCTTTCTTCAGGCTGGCCTCGACCTTGCCAACCTGACAGATGACTGAGTCGAAGAACGAGTTGACGCTCGCTCTGTGAGACTCGACCAGCTGCTCCTTTTCGATCTGCTGGTCCGCTCTGATCTGAGCCGCCAGCTCGTCAGGGAGGGCGTCGAACACGGTATTGTCGAAATCGATCGAACCGTTGCGGATGGTGACTCCCCAGTGGGCCTTGGCGAGGTAATCGCCAAGCTCAGGGTAGACGAAGCTATCGACCGCGCTCCCAAGCAGGGCCCGCC
>Ga0307488_10003866_pt1 | contig 12483 bp, 23 predicted proteins | sample SB02metaG_FD_202248 | JGI IMG/M metagenome (GOLD analysis project Ga0307488, IMG submission 202248) | Sea-ice brine microbial communities from Beaufort Sea near Barrow, Alaska, United States - SB 0.2 | ecosystem: Environmental > Aquatic > Marine > Coastal | place: USA: Alaska | collected...
ATAACCCCCGTTGATTTATCATCTGATGACCGTATGCCAAAGCCAATACCCACACCACCACCAAGCATAGACAACCAGCTAGTCTCTGAAAGGTTTTCTACTAAGCCTTCTGCACTATCATGAATATAGTTTAGGTAGCAAGAGATAGGAAGACCACGAGAAGACTTACCATAAGATAGGATGGGTGTAGAATAAGAAAGCCAATGCTTTGAGGAGTACTCATAGAGACGCTGTGCATGTTCTTGATCAGAGGAAAATGATTTAGATACGTAAGCAAATCTTTCCTGTGGGGAAAGTTCGTGATCCATCATGTAGGATTCTTTTAACCGTGCGATGCCTAGCTCATCGAAAAGACTATCTCTGTCTGGTGAAATACTAATGTTTAAGATAGGCTGCAATGTCATTCTCCCTTTGTGTTATATTCTAACTCTAATATTAATTTTGCGTAATGTATGGCTTTTTCGATATCTTCTTTGCCCTGACCCTTTACGCGATGCCGAGTTATATATTTTATCACATTACCTTCAAGGTAACCAATGTCATTAGCGTGAATATATTCTACTGGCTGTATACTGCATTTTTTATAGTGGTCGCCACCAACCTGTGAGGATAAAGGATTGCTTAGTTTAGCCTCCTCTTTCCTAGCCTCTCTCATATAGTTGATGATAGCTGTATCGTTATCCATTCTTATCTCCAGTTAATCATAGTTTAGAACAGTATTAATACGCTTACGTATATAAGTAAATTCTTTAGAGCGCAACACCTTAAAAGCAAAGCTTCGCATACTCACAGGCGCTATTCCTGCAAAATCACAAATATCATTAAAGTCTTGTGCGGTTACCCCAACTGACGCAAAGAACCAAGCTTGAGCAGAACGCCTAGCCAACTTTTCTTCTTCAGGTTCTTTAAGTGTTTCTGGTTTTGTTGCGTCTAGGAGTGCTTGAAGTATTACGCTTAGAAAAAGAACTCTTTCTGGATTTGTTTTTTGCTTTTCCAGTAGAATCTCTACGCTTAATAGAAACTTCTCGTCCTCCTCTTCTAGGTAGTTTAAGTTGTTCATGTGACCATGCTTCAATTATATCATGATCTGAATTTTTACAGAACAAGAAACCGTTTTTTGTACACCAATCTGCATAAGATGACTTACCTCCTTTATTTAGTTTGCCGTTAGGGTTATCGAAGACAAACCGAATATCTAAATCTGGATACATTTCCTTAATAAAGAGGTGTTTCTTTCTGTCTTCTAATTTAAACCTACCTTTAACTTCTAAAAAAATGCCGTTAGGTAGAAGAAAATCTGGAAGATATTTTTTATATTCTAACCACGTATACTCAATATAATGAGGCTCAAAAGAAAAAGGAACTTTGATTGTTGCTAAAAACTCTCCTGTCCTTTTCTCTGAGCCTGACCTATATCTATGCATTGTTGGTTACTTCTGGTACGTTAGGAGTTCGAGCAACCTCAACCAAGTTTTTTGGACCATTGGAATACATGAATGTACGTATGCCTTGACCATTGTTAGCATCTGACCAACAAGTGTGCTTATAGTCACAAAAATTACACCCAACACTAAGCTTATAGTTACCACTGGCACCATCAGCCACAGGATCATAACATTTTTTAGGAGGTGTATCACTTTTCAAAAACTCCCTAATATTGTCAATGCGGGAAACAGGATTAATCATGTCCATTTCGTCTAAAGGACAATAACATAATTCACCAGATGATTTATCAATAACAATAAACCCAGCCTTAGAAGCACTATCGGCTTCTGCATAAGAAGATAGCTGGGCAATGTAACCAAAAGGATCATCTGTAAGTATGCTACCATCCTTAAACTTCTTAAAGCTATAACTGGAAGCTGACTTAAAATCTACAAGAACATTATCAACTGTAGCATCCTTATGTCCCTTAACTCCATTAACGTACAATTCTGCTTGTTCTTCTTTAATCTCATGCCCTGCTACTTTAGTAAAGAGAATGAGAAGTTCTTCAATAATATGTCCATAAAGAAACTTGATAAGAGTAGGAGAAGAAAGAGGTTCTTTCTTAACCCCCTTCATCTCATACCAAATCTTTCTATCTTGATGCCCTACTAGAGACAGTCGTAGATTTGGCTCTCTTTCTTTACGAACTTCAGAAATAGCGGAGACAACAGAACGGGTTACTCCATCGGCAAAAGCGTCGATATGCTTTTGATCAATCTGTATTTCTTCTACATTATTGAACAATGAGTAGATGTCTTCTACTAATGTCTCGATAGATTTTACCACGTTCTGTTGCCTCCTTAGCTACTACGCGGCCTGTGCTGTAGGCTCTGCGAGTAGCTTATATCGCGTATATGCACCAACAGGAGACATGGCGCGTACAGCGATGATAATGTGTCCCTTCTTACGAAGGCGTGAGATCGTAGCGGTGAGGTTCTCACACCACCCACGTTCAAGTGACGTTTTACGAGTAACGCGCATACCACGTCGAAGGGCTGTTAGTACTAGTGTTTCATTTGTCTTCATTACTTTACTTCCTTTCTTATAAAGCTGCTAGTTCGTCGTCAATATTAAATCCATCTTCGTCTTGGAAGTCATTAGATGGATCACCATATGCCACAAGGTCGATAACCTGCATAGCCATAAAGTCTGAGCTAACACCGCTCTTACCAGCATAATCCCAATCGTAGGGTTGGACTTTAATCTTAGCTAAACTACCATTACCAATGAGACGCCTGTCCCAAGGATTACGCTTTGCGTCGATGACGCGAGGAGCATCACGATCACTACCATCCTTCTTCTGTACCTTACGCTTGGCAGAGAAGAAGTCACCACGCTCATCACCCTTATTTTTAATGGGTAGTCCGATGGATTGTAGCTTTTCTTTGGTCTCGTCGTCTTCAATACATACGTCTACCTGCCAAGAAGGCTCATAGGTAGTATTAGGCTCTACAACTGAAGCCCAATAAACTTTACCTGTAATGATAATTTGATCGTATCTTGCATTAGCCATTTATTTAATCTCCGATTTAAGGCCCAATGATTAGGGCTGTTTCAGTAACAAAAATATACTACTAAACTTAGTTATACCTGTCAAGCTAAAAATCTAAATTAGTTTGTCCTTCGTTATGTCCAGACATAATCTCAAGGTCTTCGATAAAAGCATTGTAGTCTTCCTCCACACTATAAAATTTAAGAACCTCCTTTATGGCATCAATCGGGGTGTCTGAGTTTTTATGGTTACGCCGGACGAACTCACGCAGCGAGGCCGCTACTACTTCATCTACCCAATCATCATTTAAATTTACTTCCATCTTCATGCTGCTGCTTCCTCTTCTGTGAAAGAATTAAGTTGATCCTGAAAGATAACCCATGCTGCATCACCGGGTCCGACGATTGGCCGAATACTTTCTTTGTCGTACCAATTGTCGTCAGTCATAGCCTCCTTGCCTTCAATCCATCCGATGATATTAGCAGCACGGAACGTAGGGATTGTAACAAGCATGTAAGGATCAGTAGCAGGGTCACCCGGTCTGATCAGCAGCTTACCTTTTGGGTACTTAGTGGTACGTACTGCCCACTTGCCAACATCAGGACGCTTGAATTGATTGATGTTAGGGACAAATGGAATACCGAAATGACGTGCCGCTGCAATCTCACCTAGTACCCCAATGATCTCATTCTCTGCTGAGTAATATCCTGTAGCACCAGTAGGATCAAGTCCTTGTCGGCGTGATTCATCGTAGATAGACTTAGCTACTGAACGTGCGTAGATAATATCTTCTTCTGTAAGTGGAATTGTGTTCATTAACTTTTTCCTTTACTTAGTGTGTTTCACTCCAGTTGTTACCAACTTTATATTCGCTATCAAGCGGACACCTAACACTCAACTCCTTTTCAGTTAGCTTCATAGCTTCTCTGGTTAATCTACCAAAATGGTCAGCCTGATCCTTACGGCAATCAAATTGATATTCGTCATGGATACTAGCTACTAACTTAGCGTCTAACTTATGCTTTCTTATAAGCTTGTCAATAAACACAAGCCACTGCTTACAGACAATAGCACCTGCACCCTGCAGCAAAAGATTCATAGCTGCGTGTTGATGCCTGACGTGTAGCTTCCTACCATCTAGGCCGGAGATGTAACCAGATTTAGAAACATTAGCAACTCTTTCTCTTAGAGTAGCTAATGCAGGGAGACTACCTAGAAAGTTATCAATAAGCTGTTGTCCTTCTGCTGCCGACCCTCCGACGACGCTGCCAATCTTAGCTGCACCAGCGCCATAAATAAATGCATAGATAAATGTCTTTGCTTGGTCACGAGTCTCTAGCCCAGCAGCCTTCTGATTAGCTGTATGAATATCTCCTTCAACTACTTCTTTGGTATAAGAAGTATCGTTCATATAATGAGCTAAACATCTTAGCTCTAAAGAACTTGCGTCACAGCCCACAAGAACGCGATCAGCAGAAGAGGAACTCCAACAAGCTCTACACTGTTTCCCATAAGGAGAGTATACTGCTGGAACCTGTGCCATGTTTGGACCATAGTGTGCCATGCGTCCCGATATAGCTTTAAGTGTGAGAACTTTTCCATGTACCTTTCCATCATCTTCTAGAAGTTTAATCCAAGATTTAATCTGTGCAGTACGTTTATTAAGAAGAAGATATTCAGCAATCATCTTAGCTTCTGGTATATCTACATTCTTTAATGTACCTTCATCAACAATTGGGTGACCAGTTGGTGTAAACTTATCTGGCTCCCATCCTTGTTTCATTAGTCTAGCAGCTATCTGCTGCCTACTAGATGGATTAAAGATAATGACTTTATCCTTTAATCTTTTGCCTGTCTTTTCTGAGAACCTTTCTTCTATAATAGGCTTATACTTTTCTTCTAACTGTTTTTCTATGATAGAAGATTTATCAGATAGTTCTGCTTGTAGACATGTCGCTTTCTCAAGGTCAAGAGTAAAGCCATTGCGCTCTTGTATGTCAACAATGTGCCGTACATTGTATTCTAGATCAACAGCTTTACGATACTTCTCTGGTTTCTCTTGTTTAATTTTTAACCACAAACGATATGTAATATCTACATCACGTATACAGTACGTAATCATTTCTTCTGTTAATTGAGAGAAGTCATTAAAGGCTATCTTTTTAAAACCTAAATTCAAACCCCATGACTCAAGAGAATGTTTCTCGCGTGTAGGAAATAAAAGCTGTGAAAGAAGTAGAGTATCTTCTACATTAGATACATTAATAGTAGTGCCTACTAGGCGGTTCAAAGTAGGAGCATCAAAGCTTATGCCATTGTGCATAATAAACTTTGATACTCCTTTTGAGAACTTAGGAAAACTACTGTAACACTCTTCACCTTTCCATACGTTTATCTGTCCGGTATCTACATTCTTTGTTACGATACAAAAAATCTGCGTAGCGTTGAGAGAATCTGTTTCGATGTCGAGTATTACGTCCATTGTTTTTCCTATCAGTTAGAAGGGAATGTCGTTGTCACCATCTCCTTCCTCTAAGTCATCGCCTAGATTACTTACCTCGTGCAACCTACCAGTATCTTTATTAAAAAACAAGTGACAAGCTACACCAGTTTCACCTGCATACCTATTCTTCAGTACGCGGATGGTCGTAGTGTTGGCTGTGTTGGGGTCGTCAGACTGCTGATCTCGTTCCATTGCTATGACCGTATCAGACAACTGAGCAATGCTCTGGGAGCCGCGTAGATGTGACAAAGACACTTCTCTGCCATCCTCATGCCCACTGTCTCCAGCAGCCCTACGTAGGTGACTCACGAGGATCAGAGCACAGTTTGTTTCCTCTACCAAGCTACGAAGTTTGGTCATCAGAACGTCGATGTTCTTTCGTTCGTCCATACCATCTAAGCCTGAGACAAGGATGGATAGATGGTCTAAGAAGACCCACTTACAATCTAATGCCTTAACCATGTAACGAACACGAGCAAGAATTTCTTCTGTACCCATAGAACCAAAATGGTCAAAGGCAAAGAACCTGCCACTACCTACTGTAGCGTCCTGCCACTTTCGTAGGTCGGCACTACTATGATTTTCTCTTACTTCCTTAATATAGAGGCGAGAGTTTGCCTCCACAGACATAATATGAAAGATGGTAGAGTGAGTGTTTTCTTCCAAAGAGATAACACCAATATTCTCTGATGTGTTTTTAAGAACGTGGTGCATAAGCTCACGCATGACGCTTGATTTACCAGTACCAGTACCTGCTGTTACTGTCGTAAGCTCTCCTGTACGAATACCATATAGCTTTGTATTCATCCCTTCCCAAGGATAGAGACAGGTAGTCTGATTGCTTTCTTCGTATAGCTCTTCCCCAACATCCCTAAGATTAATAATACCAGCGGGTGTGAATGTCTTAGCAGCCCACCAAGCCTTAGTAAATTCTGCCGCCTTAGATGCCTTAAGGTATTCATTTGCATCCTTCAGTTTTGAATCAAGTAATACAATCTTACATTTGTTAGGTTCAAATAGTTCAGCAACCTTACGAGCATTCTCCTGCCCCGGTTGATCCATATCAAAACATATAACAATATTATCGTAGCTGTTTAGGAAGTCATAGCTACGCTTACAATTTTTAACTGCTGATGTCGCACCATCCTTGATAGAAACTACGGGCCACTTTGACCCCAACATCTGATAGACAGACATAGCATCAATCTCACCTTCGCAGATGGTGATATACTTTCCTTTCTCTTGACAGAGGTGCTGACCAAACAATGCACCTGCTGACATAGCGCCCGGAGGATCAGCAGAGAAATTCTTAGAGGCTACATCACGAACTTTGTAAGCAACATGATTGTTGTTTACATCGTAGTAAGGATAATAATGTTTTAGTGTTTCTCCAGAAGAGTTCTGTGTAATACGAACACCATATTTATCTGCTGTATCCTTTGCGATACTTCTATCAGTAAGAGCAGATATAACTCCTTTGAGAGTAGGCTGAGAGTAACGAACTGTATCAAGTGGCATGTTATCGTAATCCTCTTTCACGTTATCAGAAAGAACATGTGTTCCGCACTTATGACAATAAGTATGGCCGTCCGAATAAAGACTACCATTATTGTCTGATCCACAGGTTCCGCATGGAATATGTTTTACCCATTCACTTTCTTGGTGATCTTCGCTCATCGTTGCATATCCTGTATGTTGCAACTTCTTCTCCATTAAGTTTAGCTATGAACCCACTATTTATTTCTTCTACGTCATAACCAAATTGAGATGAAAATAGTTTTCTATCTGCTAAAAGATTCCATATCTCCTTTTCATAATTAGAAGTTTCTAGTACTGTAGTAGAATGTTTACTCTTAGCAAGAATCTTCCACATACTTATGGTTCCTCCTCATAATCCTGATAGTTAAAGATGTTGTTTATAAAATCACGATCATAAGACATAAAGTCTTCCGTTTCTTCTGAAGCAAACTTCTTTGCGTCTTTCTGTGAATAACCTTCTTCAAGATACTGTTGATATAGCTCCTTAAAAATTGTTTTTCTATCTTTTTCCCATAAATTCTTCACTATACTTCTTTCTTTGGATTTACTATTTCACTCTTACAATCTAAGCAAAGAATTTTTTCCCACTCCATGTGGGTAACCGGGTGTTCTGCATTACATTGTAAGCATGTTACAAAAATTATGTCAATAAGCTCGTCTTTTAAATCGTCTATAAAGTTTAGATACTCCTCTACTTCTTTTGGGTTATTTGGATTATATCCTAAATCCATCATTTCAATATTACAAAATTGTTCGTAAGAAATTTTACCCGTCTGAAACTTATTTGTAGCATGTTCAGAAAAAGAAACAATCTTATCATATGTAGCTATTGAAACTAAGTCAGTCATTTTTTCCCCTGACCTCTGTAAGCCTTAAAGCTTCGACGCTTATGCTTGTTCTTTGGTCGGCTATTAAAACTATTACCGATACTAGTACGCATATGCTGCTGGATATGAGCAGGTTTGCTGTCGCCCCTTGGGCTTTTAACTGCCACTTGTTAATTCCTTCCATGAAACAGGATAAATATCTGAACATATCGTATCCCACATTTTTGCTAAGTCTCTTATTTCTTTCTGAGCATGTTCTTCAATACGAAGTTTATATGCACGAGCAAAAGCTGCAAGAGAACCTGTAACGTAGTAAGACGTATACATACTCTGTGGTAGTACCATTCGGGCTTGTTCTGGTGCAACTTGCATACCTAACATATTATCATAAAGTTCTTTAGATGCAATCAAAAAAGTATCATAGGATTTATTAATTATATTTTGCGAGGGAATACCGTCTTCTTCTGAGCCTTGTTTCTTATTCTCTGCTTTCTTACGCCATAGAGTAGGGTGAAAGAATAGGGGATCACTATCTACATACCTACGGCTTACTTCGTTATAGCTAAACCCTATGGTGTGTTTAAACCTCTGACGAGCTACAAAGATGGGAACCTCTTCCCTCATTGTGATCATGCAGTGAGTAAAAGGTGTGAAATGTTCGTGATTTGCTAGATACTTAATTAGTTTTTTGTCACCAGAATTTAATTCTTTTTCTCCAGTGATACGTATATCTCTAGCCCACCTTGATTCCTTATCAAAGGATACACGAGCAGCATTACATACTGTTAAATCATCTCCTAAAGAACTAATAAGTTCACATTTCATAGTTGATGTAACCTTCCTTTTTTTCCTGTATAAAAAACATTTTTAATTCCAAACTCTGCTATACATCTCTGACACCCGACACAGGGTTTAGCTATTGTTGCTTCATATGGTTTGTCGTGCTCTCTTTTTTTAACTCTTACAACTATTAGTGTTGCTTTGTTTAATTCATCTACAGATAGTTTACGTAAAGCATTTTTAATAGCCGCTACTTCTGCGTGTAAATGTATAGCATGTACATTAGTTCCAAACCTAGCTTGAAATGGATCAGTCTTATAACTATTAACTCCCACACTTACTAAAATATTTTTATATATAACACCAGCAGCTAATCTAAAACATCTAACAGGTTCTTCTATTTCCTTTGCTGTTGACATAAGAGTTATAGAATGTTTTTTAAGGTTTGCCTGAGACAAAGGCATAATAGTTCCTCTATTATTTATAGAACTTATGTAATCCTATTTCTCCTAAGTACTTCTTTTCTAAGGACCATTTAGGTTTTACGTAGTTAGCATGGTAGTGAGTAGCTCCTCTAATGGAGTCAATAATTACACCCTTAATAACTAATTGTGCAATTCTTTTACTTAATTCATAAGCTTCATAGTCATACATATTTTCTTCTTTACCGTCACAATAATAAGAAAACTGACATCTATGTTTAATAAGTTTACCTTGTTTATTTCTCTTACTTTGGTGTACTACTCCACAAAAAGTATTAGGAAATTTATTAGACATAACTCTATTATATATAACATTTCCTACTGCAATTTGTGCAACAAACGGCTCTGACCTAGCCTCAAAATAAACTGCTTCTGCAAGACAATCTAATTCATCTTCTACAGTATTAGCATAAGCCATTAGTGTAAGAAATACAAAAGAAATTAAGAATGAAGCAGTAAAAATTAGTAAAAGTTTAAATAAGTTCATTAGGAATATGGGCGGCAAGACAAAGTATGACCGTATGTCTCACCGCCCCCTTTCTTTCTTTAATGGATAGTGTCGCCTTTAAATGTATCTTTATAGTTTACTTCATGTAAAGATACATCTCCTCTACTTGCCCAGTCGTCATAGCCATTGAGAAAATCATTGATGTCCTCAACAGGCACTTCTACAAGAGAAGTATCACCAACAACAGAAAGAAGATAATCTTCCATATATGGTGGTATTTCTGAATGGGTTTTATATCGGTAGCGCATTATAACTCTCCTATAAAGTTTTAAAAGTTACGCAGCTACATGCTCCACAAAGTCTTTCCACGTAGGAGAAGAAAGCCATTTGCTGACCTGTTCACTACGTTTGTACAGAGTACCACCATCTCCTGCCTTTGTCAAATCAAAGCGACCATCATTATCGTGTGATGCATAATGTGTCATAGCTGACTGCACAGAGAAAAGATTGTTACCCCTTACCTTAACTTCATCAATCCATTGTGCAAAGAGGCGATCAGCTAGGCCACCGTCTCGCTTCTTTTCGGCACGATTGGTGCTGGTAAGCTTATCAAACAACTTCTGTATCTCCACAGAGGAGCCAAGCTTTGTATCTGCATACTTCTGGTACATCTCTACTGAGAGTGCATGACGATCCAGCGAATAAGCAAAGGCGTCAATAAAACCTTCAGTGTTGAAGTTTTTACTGTGTCGTTTACGTGTTACATCGAAGGCACCATTCACCATGCCATTGGTACAGAAGAAGTCAATAACACCTGACCAAAAGACCACACTACCCTTGCCGTCAAAGCTATTTTTCATTACAAAGCGTAGTCCAAGGTTGGTCTTGTGGCCTGTTGATGTTTCAATCTCTGACTTAATAGATGGGAAGACATACTCTGCATAACACACTAAGCCATTGGCCGATACAGTATCTTTAATCTCCACATCTTCCAATACAAGAGGATCAAAGAAGTTAATCATCTGATTTTGTAGTGGTGCAAGAATTTCTTTGTTCTGCACGACACGATACTTATCGTTTACTACATCAAGATATGTATCAAGATTTCCACTACCATTGCTACGCATTAGCATCTTTTTATTGGGTGCTGCATCTCCAGTGTGGATACCTTTTACAGGCTGCTCATAGACTTGAAAGAAGATTTCACGATTGTCTTCATGGGTGTTAAGAAGGTTTTCCATTTTCAATAGTCCTATTCGTTGTCTGTTGAGTTAATAAGAGTTACTTCTTTATCATCACTATACATAACAAAAGAAAGTTCATTACCTTTCTTGTCTGTAGCTGTTACAGTAGTGGTAACAAAAGAATTAAATTCATCTCTATCTACTGTAATCTTTTCTACGCTGTGTACGTTGATACTATTACTCATGCTCTATCTCCATTTGTCCTTCGTTTCTTGCAAAACCACTTATAATATCTTCTTCATACTTAGTCAACGTTTTTATTAAGTCCCTGATAAGGCGTACTTTTTCTTCTTCATGCATACTATTGTATTCATTTTTTTCTATGGCCACCATGCTCTGCTCCCAGTTGAAAATGCGTAGTCTCTACACCGCAAGAAGTAAGAAAAGAAAGTCCATCAACGTTTCTATACTTTTCTGCAAAGATAACTTGTTGGACACCTGATTGATATATTAGCTTTGCACACTCAATACATGGTGAGTGAGTTGTAATGAGGGTAGAACCTTCTCCGCTTTCGTTAGACCTAGCTAGTTTAGCTATAGCGTTTGTTTCTGCATGTAGAACCTCTTCTCTAGTTACAAGCTCAGGTTTCTGTAGCTGCCTATCTGCCTCAAAGAACGTAGTGTATTCACACTCATTGTCCCATCCGTGAGGTGTCCCATTGTATCCAATAGATATAATCCTATTATCTTTAACAATGACTGTGCCAACCTTAAGACGTTTAGAGTGACTACATTCAGCAAATGCATAAGCCGTCTTCATAAAGGCTATAAGATGTTTTTCCTTCATCGTATTTATCCTGCATTAAATGAAGCATTAATGACGGCACCGGGGTAGATGTCCTTATCAGGTTCTCCTACAACGTCTCCAATATAAATAACTTCTACGAGGTCAACGTCGTGCACCCACGATTCACTACACCATTTTTTTCCTACATGTGTATTAGGATGAATTTGAACTGCATCAAATGCGGTATTCGCTATTACTACAGCACTATCGTAGGTGTCATATTCTTTGTTACTGTTTTGGTATATCTTAAATATTTTCATCGGTGTTACCCTTTGTTCCAGTATCAGTTGATAAAAGTCAGTCTTCTATTCTAAGTACACGATTGCCATAATCTTTTTGTGCTTCATAAAGATTATCGTAGCTCTCTTCGTTATACTTCGCACCTACTCCATCGCATTCAAAACAAGGAATTATTTTAGAGGAGGTTGGGTCATGTGTCTCTGTAAAGCCGTGACCTTCGCAGTCCAAACATTTAGTTACAACGTACATTATTTTTATCCTCTTTATCTATATTATTTAAAGTTTACAGTGTAAATTCTATTCTTTGTAAGAGATATTCTACGTGTAGACGTGATACATGTTGGGCGTTGTTGTATCGCTTAGGATACTTATCCGCCATAAAGATGCACCAACTATCCCATAGGTACTCACAACCGCCTATGTTTTCTAAGGTAGTTGTATATAGCTTTGCTTTCTTTAGGGCTGTATCATATTTAACTTTACCTAGCTTGAATACATTAGGGGATAGCCCAAATCTGTTAAGGTTGTGTACATCAAGACATCCTACCTCTCCAATGCATAGCTGCAGTACAAAACCTGCCTTCGGTAAGCCTAGGCCGGGTGTACCTGCCACATGCAGCAATCTTTCCTCTATTGTCATGTTTTTTAGAAAG
>Ga0307488_10003867_pt1 | contig 12483 bp, 10 predicted proteins | sample SB02metaG_FD_202248 | JGI IMG/M metagenome (GOLD analysis project Ga0307488, IMG submission 202248) | Sea-ice brine microbial communities from Beaufort Sea near Barrow, Alaska, United States - SB 0.2 | ecosystem: Environmental > Aquatic > Marine > Coastal | place: USA: Alaska | collected...
GAATACGGAACTCTGTTATTAATAAGATCGTCACCAAGGTCCAAAAATGCCTGTTTTTGTTCGTCGGTTATATTGGCCTCCGACAAAGTCGCGTCAATATCGAAAAAACTTCTAACCGCATCTAACAATTGCCATATCCAGGTCCTGAACGCGTTATCCCTGAGTTGCAGCAAACTTCCCTCATAGGGTTCGTCTGCCCTAGGAATGGGAAAATCTAACTGTGCCTCTGCCCTTTCTAAAACTTCCTGCACCGTTGGAGCGTATCCCCACTGTCGGCTTTGTAAGCGCGAGATCGCTTCTGGATTAGGGGGTTGAAAGTCGTCGTCGGCGTTCATTGTGAACACGGCTCTGCTAAAAGGATCTCTTCCGTTTTCCAGGCTCATCAATGTCTCTTTTTTATAGCACCTGTTGTTGAGACAATAGGGGTCAACATCGATGTCGTCCATTAAAATTTCATCATATTTTCCTAAGCAATCCGGTTCGGGTACGGCTAAATTTGGGGTAATGCTGTTGCAATCGCTCATTTTTTATTATTGGAATCTTTATTATAAAACTTTCCTTTCCTAAGTGACTTGGGAAGATCGTTCACGTCAAGAACCCGTTTACGCGGCTTTCTTCTTTTTCGCTCATTCTGGCGCGGACTTTGGTGTAAACTTCGCGATTTTGTTTCACTCGAGGAGGTGTCCGATGAATAGTCTGAATAATCGGACTCATCGTCAGATCCTCGGAGAGAGCACCCTTCCAAATCTTCAACGCCTAAGAAATCACAAATATGTCCGTTTCCTATTTTATCAAAAATTTCGATGGCCCGGTCTTCGTCGTTGTGATGTTTTTTGAAGCTGAAATCGATCGTTTTCATAGGACCGTCAAACTTATTTGGAAAATACCGGGTGTTTAAATTAATATAAGTCATTTCTTTGGCCGTGCGGGCGCTTACACCTTCAGTGTCAAGAGCAAACATAGCAGTGTGATCCGGTGCTTCGAACCAGTCCACCCTACTGAGGTGAGATTTCAAAAGCTCGAGTTTTCTCTCATTTCCCGGGATTGAAATGAACGTGAGCCAGGTCTCCGTGTCTTCAAAATTTGTTTCGGAAAAAACGGCGTACTTGACGCCGCTTGTGCTTTCCTTATCAAGAGCAAGTTTTTTTTTCCCATCTAAATCGGACATTTTATTGCATCGCTCAACTTTTTAAGTATTATCATATAATTTTAATCATTGAAGTGTCTAATTGATGTTGTGATTCAGAACTGTTGTTCAAGTAGTACTTGAGCCTCAACAATTGGCGTTTCTGGACGTATAGTTCCATATTTTTCCGTCGCTCGAAATCCTTCAGTCTTTGCGTGTGAGTCTTCACTACTTTCTGAAGTCTAGCGGAGCAAAGTTTACACGGCATAATCGTTGACATAAGATTGAGCATTTTTTGACTTGAACAAAAGTCAAAAAAATAAATCATTTTCGTTACCCGATCTAATCTGCATTTTATTATCCTACATTGTATGTCTAAATCCAATGTAAATCCCACACGTCAAAATGAAATATCTCTATATGCTTTATATTTGTTTTCAAATTTTATGATCTCTTTCTGAAGATTGCGTTGACTTTTTAGAGTACGAGGCGCTGTAGGACCGTCGTCGTAAAAGTACAATGTTTCCCAATCCGTGTATTCGTCGCATCCGTGGTTGGGCCACTCGTCCCAACCCTTGGAACTTATTCCTAGACGCTTGTAGTTGCGGTTGATATAAAAATACTCTTGAGTTTTATGATTCACCTGAACTAGATAGGGTTCGTTGATTCTGTTCCACTCATAACGATTTTTGATTGAAGTTGTCATTTTTAAATCTTGATAAAAATTGAAAAAAGAAATCATTTTTGTTTTTTATTTTATTTCCGTAACTGCTTTGCTCTCGGATTTAAATATTTATATTGCTCAAAAATCTAGGCTGGGCTGGATTTTCAGGATTTGAATAGGGACACTGGCCGCTCGGCGGACATGGAATTGGGCGATCACCTTTGCTCTGTCCTGGACACAGTTGACCAGGAATACACCGAGGCAAATCTCCACCACCACTGCAAATTCGGGTATCGCAATACTTGGAACATGCTGCACCGGCCCAACCGTCTTCTGATCCGCATCCATCTTTTGCTTGACCCTCTGTGCACAGAAATGGAGCAGCCTCACCGCATCCTTCATTTTTGCATTCGTCGGGTGTACACTGACCTTGCGGAGGTACTCTTGTTTGACATCTATTTCCGGTCCAGCCGTCGTCGCATTTGCAAATACAATTATCGCCACTGTTTTGAGGGTCACCGTGAGAGTTACAATAATTGGATCTATTATTACCATCACACGGATCATTTTGGTTTCCGCACAAAGTGCCGTTTTTGGAATAGTCACGGCCAGTTCCACAATAACCGTATATAGAACAATAAGCACCAACCTGTTCACACGGTTTTCCCGGTATTCCCCCGTCCTGGGGATCTCCACTGCGGCAATCCCCGCACCGCGTTCCACACGGTATCCCTCCATTTTCGTAAGCTGGCCCTTGACCGCAATATCCGTCTTGTGATATCCAATAATCACAATGATTATCGACTAAATTTTTCCCGCCATCTCCACCTCCAGATTTAGCACCGCAATCCGACCAACATTTGTTGGTTCCAGTGCAAGGATTTACAAATATTTTGTTGTAGTAACACATTAGGTTAGCCGGTTCGGGAGTTGAGGTTTTTCTTCCCTTTTTAATAATTACTTGCATTGCGGCTGCAAATGAATTATCTGTCAATCGCTTCCCCTGGTTTATATCCCAAACACCGACCGACATCATTTTGCCCTCTTTACCGAATTCATCCTGTATAACATTTAGATAAATTAAAGTGTTAGCAAGCCTTCCCATATCCCAACATTGTGTTTTCAATCTGCCGCCCCCAGATCTACAACTTGCTTCAAGAAGGACACCCGGTACATTTATATATCCACCCCTTACATTCGCCTTTGTACTCATCCCAATATTTTTTAAAAGTCCCACCCATTTGTCAGCGGCACCATCGGGAGCCAGCGGGGTAGGTTTTTTATTTTCTATTTGATAGCCACCTGGATTATAAAGTTGCGGGCGAATTTCATCAAATAAGTCACTATTAACGAACTCCCATAAATGGTGATTATTAAACGGCGCGGCCGTCAAAATAATCCCGGGATTGCAAGACCTCAATCCACTATACAAGTCTTCCCAATTTTTTCGAACGACACTGCCTGGATCTCCGAGTGGACACGTTTGTTCATCCCGCGCCTCGTAGTCGTTATCAATTCCGTCAAATCCCCACGTGATCAAAAAATCGAGAACTGTTTGAACAAAATTGTCTTTTTTGACTACGTCTGGTTCTGTAAATGCCCCAGTGAAGGGAATGTATTTTGGATCTGTCACGTTGGCCCCCGAACCACCGCCAAAACTGGCCAACACCGTGCGAGGACGATCTGGGGGGGCCGCGGATTTCCAAATTCTGATGTCCTCAATGAGTTCTGCAATTCCAAAGTTTGGATCTCCTCCACCATTATGCATCCATGTACAACAATCTGGAGCTCTACTGTTGCAACTACTGTCAGCCTCGTCGCACCCCTGTTGGTGACCTCGAATGTAACCATCGGGAAAAACAGACCAAGGAGGAGCCAAATCCCAAATGCTTTCGTGTCCGTACCGTTGCATAGTACATTTTATAGCTAATTTCCCATTGTATTTAGCAATGTGGAAAAATGAAATAATAACTTGGTTGAAGGCCGGATGAATTTCAGTCAAGTAAGGAAAGTCCCACATATTTGTTGCGCCCCAGTACCCAAATACATTGAGTTTTCCTTTGTAGCTGACGGCATCGTCAGGATTAATTTTGGTTTGAAAAGTGAAAGGTCTACAGGAGGCTTTAGTGGGATCGTCTTGACAATTCACAAACTCGGGTTGTTGAGGATACCCACCTTTATGAGGATAAAGGATATAGTCGTTTCCATGTTTTTCCGCTAAGGCATCGTTGCACGGAATAGGTAATGGAACACCGCCTTTATCATACCACCCACATGTTGAGACTTTAAGATTATTAAATTGCTCATTTAAAATGGGCGCGAAACACTGAGTAGGATACTTTACAGCTGTTCCATCTGCAAGTATTACATCCACAACGCTGTTGGAATTATTGGAGCAAGGTCTAGTCGAACTCTGGGTAGGATCTCGATTTTTATTAGTAAGCATAGGCACGCTACCGGGAACTACGTTAGGGCACGTGCCTGTAATGCAACGAGTTCCATTTAGACATGTTTCGCCAATTACGCAAGCTTTGCGCGTAGTTTCGCCCGACGGATTTAAAAAAAGTTGCTCCCCTCCGGATGTATAATTATATGTATCGCACATCTTATTTAGTTTATTTATCACTTTTTTAATAATAAATGGAAACAATGAACGTAAAAAATAAACCTCTGAACGTAAAAAATAAACCTCTTGAAGTTTGTGGCACCAAGCCTTCGACTGGCATTTTCCGCGACGGGTATTGCAGAACTAACTATGCCGATGTTGGAAAACACACAGTCTGTGCGCAAGTTACCGATGATTTTTTAGAGTACACCAAAGGAAAAGGCAATGATTTGAGTACGCCGCGGAGAAGCTTCCCAGGATTGAAAAATGGCGATAATTGGTGCTTGTGCGCTCTTAGGTGGAAAGAAGCAAAAAAAGTAGGACGGGCCCCTCCTGTGATCCTTGACGCTACCCACAAAAAAACATTGAAGTTTATCAATAAAAAAGACTTACAGATGTCTTCGATCGGAATTTTTTGATTGACATTTTTATTTTTTTGAAATAAAAATCAGCCTTCGCAGTTTAGGAATGATTCCCCCTCGTCGCCGAAAAAAGCGCAATAGTTTCTACAGGGAAAAACACAAGACGAATTGTTTGGATTCCAATTTGCTTGGTCTCCGTACATACTTTTGCAGCAAGAATTTTTTTCATCCTCTGTGGAGAATGGTGTGTCACATTCCGATTTGAAAAAAGGACTGTGATCGGTACATCGTTTATTTTTGCGACATCTTCCATCAAATGTACAATCGTCGTAAAATCCCGTCATTTTACAATTGCTTCCCGCCGGTAAACATTCCCACAATCCTTTTCCGCAGCCACCGTCATCATAAACTGTTTGAGCGCATCCGCCTATTTGACCCCCCGACCCTGGTATAATGCATCGTGTATCTTCAGGTTGACCTTGACATTCTTGGCAATCGATTTTGCAAACGCCGATTCCCGGTGTACACTCTAGAGGCTTTGCCCCAGAGGGGTCCGGATCGATGTCGCAATTCAAAGCATGCGCGCATTGTAGCATATTGTTAAAAATACATTTTCCCTCTCGCCCTCTTTTCCCCCCCGCCTTTTCACAACAACGGGGATTAATCGGCGGGAGTTTACCGCCTTCGCAATCACAGATTATTTTGCCGTCGGCGGTTTGACCGCATCGGTTTGGCTGTGTAGCATAAATTACATCGCACAATTCCCCAAGCTGGTTGCACCCTCCCGAACCAGCTGGGTCAGGCATTGCACAGCACTGCTGGTTTTTTCCAACTTCACAACATTGCTTCGATGGACACGAAAAATTTGAAGTGTTGTTCATTTAGTTATTGTAGCTTTTTTTCTGTGCCAAAAATGATTTAACGGTGCTCGCAACCCAAAAAATAAAAAATACAATGAACGTCCAAAGCATTTCTCAAATGGCAAATATCTGGGCCGAAAAGCAAATCAAAAATTACATCAAAAAGGTCTCCAAGGTGTATAACATCCCTTACAGTGATTTGTTGGATTTGAACGAGCAAACTGTAAAGGTGAGCGGCGAGAAAAAAAAACTGCTCAAACTTAAAAAAAAGGATCTGCAGGAGATGTGCAAATCAAAAAACTTAGACACAAAAGGGGTAAAAAATGTGTTGATTGACCGTTTGTTGGGCGACAACAAAAGTGGAAAAAAAGAAACGATTGAAGACGCGGACGCATTAAACATTCACAAATCATCTTTCGGAAATTACACGTACGACAAGTTAGTCATAGACAAACAGACAAAACTTGTCGTGGGGTTGGAGATGGAAGATGGCACAGTTGGTCCATTGACTGCCGACGCTATTGAAAAGTGTTACCACTATCGATTGGAGTTTGTACTCCCGGACAATCTTGATATCGTGAAAAATGTCGTCAACACGCAAAAAATCAATATAGACGATGAAGAAGAAGATGAGGAAAAGGACGAGGAGAAGGACGAGGAAAAGGAAGAAGAAAAGGACGAGGACGACGAGGAGGAGGACGACATTGAGTTTATTTGCGAGGAATGAATCACCTCGAGCGACTCTGGATTGCAAATTGGAATTTATTTTAATAGAATTAAAATAAACAATATGTCAAAGAATATCTTTATCAACAAGCTGCTTTAGACGTGAGGTCCACCGCACGATTTGAACTCAAAAGTTCATTTTCAAGTAACACAATGAAAAAAAAGCGCAAGTTTTGATTTAAATTAACAATAATTTTAATTATAAAATAGAACAATAAAATGCAAAACAACTATCCCGATACTTGTCACGTCTGTACTAATATCCATGGACGTAGATTAACTGAAACCGTATCTGACGGAGGCTCGAAGGTTACTAATTACTTCGTATTGGACGACCGCACATCTTATCGGTTGGCAATTACTCTTCCAGTGTTGATTGCTCAAGAATTTCTGGATGTGTTTTTAAATTTGCAAGGTGGGAAGCGGAACTTCCCCCAATCCATCCTCAACTTTACTGGTTCCAGCAACATTGATGATGTTCAAAGCACTGTTAAAGATTGGACCAATGCCGTGGAAAATTTGACGTCAGAAACTCTCAAAAGTATTCCACTCATAGGAAATGAACTCGATGAAATGATAAACGGACGACTTAAAACGTTTGCTGAATATTTACAACTGTCTCCTCTTGAGTTTCCGATTATTCCACAAATTGTTGAAGATGAAGATGACTGGCCAATTCCAATTCCATTCATCCTTAAAACAAAAGTTACATACGAACAACTCTCCAATTCAATGTTCAAAAACGATGATTTTAAAGGGCTAGCCGGTAAATTGAGTAATTTGACTGCCGCGGTGGCAATACCAACAGTATTAATACAAAAAATCCAATCTCTTTCAAAAGTGCAGATACCCCCTCGCCGTGGCCCACGGAACCGCGCACAGCCGAACCCCCTTCCAGCAAATTTTCAAAAACTAAACGCAATCTCTGAAATGTTCAATGAATTGGACCAAAATATGCAGTTTTTCAATCAACTTTATTTACAAATCAACAATGAAAGGAATTCATCGCCGATGACCGAGGAAAACTTAATTAACAGATTGGCTTATGGCGAGAATACTCGTAGTGGACAGCCAATAGGACGAGGAGGGGGGAAAGCAAATAAAGTTGAATTGGACGGTTTTAATCCCGGGTCTGTACAAACCCCACTTTTATCTTTATTGATTTCTTATATTGGTTCACTTCATATAAACAACGATGGCCTGAGACGACGCCTTTCAAAACAAGAACAATCGTCACTGGAACTCGGTACTTTTTTTCAAAACGAGCAGGACAATCCTTTTAGTTTATCTGATGCAAAAGGAAATTTTAACAAGCTATTTCAACTTCAAAAAGATACTGGGGTGGGCTCTGGCAAAGGCGACGATGAGACACCCACTGATTTTCAATCAACCGTGATTATTCTTGGAGAAGGTTTGCGATTCAATAGTGATTGTGTAACTGATAACCCCAGCGCTCAACTTCAATGTGAAGACGATGCAACTATAAATGGTAAACAAATTATGGTAAAGCTTATTGGCCAAGACGAAGGTGAAAAGGAACAAACCGAAAACATATACTCTGCATATTACTTCAATGACAAGGACATGGATCCGGTTATATCCTTCTCTTGGAAAAAGGACGTATCGATGTTATCAGGAGACAAACCTGAGATAACCCTAAATGACACAAGCGTTTTAGGAAAAAGTGCGAAGGTTATAGCCATAAAGGGAGATGCTAATCCTGGCACCGGTGTTTTTGGCGGCGGTGGGAACGCCGCTATTATATATGTACCATCGGTCAGATTGAAACCAGATCAATCCCTTTTTGAAAACAATGAAGGTAGTGACGATGCCGGAAGCGGTGGAAAGGGGAGGAGATTGGCTCCCGAATATGTGGAAAAACAGGAAATTACACCAGCCGTATTTCAGGGCTTCAACAACAAAATAAACCAAAATACAAGCGACAATAACAATGTGGGTGTGTCTGCTTATTTAGATTCTCTAGATTGGTACAAGAGCACATTAAAAAATACTTTGACACAGCCATATGATCAAGGACCTAAGAACTGGTGTTACGCAGCCGCAATCGGAAGTGTCCTTGGGGACAGATGGGCTATCCGGATTGCTAAAGGTGAAAATCTACAAAATCCACCAAATTTTTTTCTTCCACCGGATGAAACCGTAAATCAACTGGCCGCGCCTCTAAACCCACCCATTGACCCATCGCTTTTAGCAATAACGTGTGAAATAGGAACAACAAAAAAAGATAATTTTGAAAACATAGTAAATTTGTCATACAATGATACTGATAATGGTGGATTTTACGTAAAAAATGATACGGGCAGTATTGGTGAAATTTGCGATTGTACCAATGATAAGTGCGAAAGAGCTACATTTGCTGAACAGTTGGGGCCGTATTGCCCGTTCAACGAAATTAAAGAGTATTACGGTATTAATGTGGTTTGCGACCTCTTTGTTGCCCAGAGAGGCTTATCGAAGAGTACAAATCCGTGTTGGGGATTAGTACCTTTAAATGCTGCTTTTGATTTCAATAATAATCTAGGATCCTTTCTTGATCCAAATGGCGATCATAACGATAGTGGGTGGACCTCACGCGCGTGGTTCAAATATCTCTTCGGTATTGACAAATTGAAATCTTTTTCAAGACCCAAACCTTTCATCGGTAAATACACCTATAAAAAGGGCGTAAGGACTCGGGATGAAACAGCCAACGATGTAAAAATCTGGCAAGACGCAACTATGAACGGCTGGTATAACCCTAAAAAAAGAGAAAGGGACGGTACAGTTAAAAAAGTTAAAAACCATTATAGTAGAAGTGAGGGGTTTGGACTTTCGTTTGGAAAAATCTATAGCACGGAGATGACGATCACTGACGAGCCGAAAATCGACGAAAAAACATACAATTGGACAAACAAAGAGATAATGTTAGAAATACAGACTAATGGGCCAATCGTAGGGACAATGATAATTTTAACAAAACAATTTTATCGAGATAGGTTCCCAGATGTTACCGACTTTAGCGTGGCCGTCGATGATGATGAAGACGAATGGTCGTGGTCGTTATCTACGAAAAATCCGAATAACAATGACAATGACAACATTTATCTTGGTAGGGCTGATTTGAAAATCAAAATGGATGACATAAGTGGTTATCACGATGTTTCGATAGTTGGATGGGGGAGAACCAGGGGTGGTATAGATTACTGGATCGTAAAAAACAGTTTTGCTAAAAGCGGTGATACAAATTATCCAGTTTTTCTGAGGATCAGAAGAACTGAAACTGATATTAATAATGAAGATGGCAATAATAATATGAAAACCACTCCTCAAACTTTAGACACAGTTCTTTGCGTAAGACCACGTTTTTTACTAAAGGGTACATGGACAATCACACGGCGCGGCGCCATCTTCACCGCCGCTGAAGATGGCAAATATATTAAAGCTTCTCCCGGTGCCTACTACTTTCAGGCAGGGTGGAAAAAATCTCAAACTGACAAATTGCTGGAAAAATACCTGGGACGTCAAGTAAATCCAGGCGAGCAGGAGGCTTTGAGACCAAGTAACTTGGAGATAAGTGAAAGCGAGCCAATTTGGCCTCTGCTTTTAGCTGTCGTTTTGTGCGTGGGAGCAATATTTTTTAAACTGGAACGTCGTTATTAAAACTTGCGATTTTAATTTATTTGTGAAGAAGATTAATCGGGAGTGTGAATTAAAATTTATTTTAATTTTAATTAAAATAAACAATTATGTCCAAGTCAAGCAGTCAACAATATCTTTATCAACAAGCTGCTTTAGATGTAAGGTCAGTCGCACGATTTAAACTCAAAAGTTCATTTTCAAGTAACACAACAGCAACGGAAGAGCTTTTTTTTGACGACCGTGTATACTACGATTCGTCTACTAAAAAGGAGTATGTTCCTTGGTTTTTTTCAAAAGGATTAACGCACGATGCAACGACCGGATTTGCCGAAAAAAGTGCAGTTCAAAGCATTCTCGCCGCAGTAAAAGACGGATCATTGAGCGTCGAAAACGCCATACAACTTGATTCAAACTCGGTGAGAAAAATAGAAGGGGTGTACAACGGAAAGTCTTTTTCTCTTATGGCGAACGATCCCTCTGTATTTTCACTCGATTCCTCGTTATACTACCCCGTCGATAATTCAAAATCAATGTTTGAAATGATGGAAGTGTACGCCCGACGAGTTCTGCTAGATACGCCCTTTTCGGTAATTCGTGCCGGTTCAGATTCGTCCGTCGTGGCGGTTTTAAGCGCTCTCAATGCTTACAAATCATCATTTACAACGAATCCAGTTGCAAGCGGGTCTGGAAACATAGAGGGGTTGCAACTATTCAGAGGTGGATTTCCCGGGACCACAGTTGGACCGTACGTCAGCCAAATGTTAGTTCATCCTTACGAACACGGCAACCTGCAGGTGACCCAAAAATATTTAGAGGAAAGTGATTCGGTTGCATCGTCTACCCTATCGGGGTGGTTAAATATTCAAAACGGCGTTACGCCGCCAGGAACAAATCGCACAGGCCAATCAAAGTATATCTTCAACGGTAGGATGGGAGCATCAAAAGTGCACAACGATGCCCTGTACCAGTGTTTTCTGTCGGCTGCTTTCGTCTGTTTGAACAATGGAATAAAACTTGAAGCAGAAGAATCGGGCTCTACAAAAAGTACCGCATGGGCCTCGGGGGGTGGACCGTCGTTGTTGGCTGGGGTGGCCCACGTGGCATTGTACGCCTTGAGAACTGCGTGGATGTCCAAATTTTCCTGCACAATGCGTATCCGCCCTGAAGTTTTTGCTCAACGTCTTGAGTTTGGTTTGTCGGGTAGCTCAGATGTCGTGAAAAATGTTCCTGGTCTTTCGGAAATTGTGTCCAACTCAACGGCGGGAAACTCTATTTTATCGTCGATCAAAACTCTGAACGGCAACGATACGGTGCTTTTGAGAATGGTTTATCCTGAAGGCTCGCCTATGCACCCTTCGCTGCCCGCTGGACACGCTGTAGTCGCAGGGGCATGCGTGACGGTCTTGAAGGCAATGTTGAAATTGCGGGATAGCTCCGGAAATCCCATTTTGTGGGTTGCAGACGGAAGAAAATCTATGGAGAGCGTCGATGGAGATACCTTGACGGAGTCGTCTAACGGAGACGAGGCCCAAATGACGGTGATCGGCGAACTCAACAAATTGGGAGCAAATATTTCAGGGTTTAGAGATTTTGCGGGCGTCCATTACAGAGCAGACACCGCAGCCGGAATGAAACTCGGAGAAGATGTGGCGGTCGCATATTTAACCGATGTTGCGGGAGAATATGGAGAAACGACAACAGGCATATTTTCAGGATTTAATCTTACTAAATTTTCAGGCGAACAAGTACTCATCAAATAGTTTTTATACATTTAAGTATAAAAACGTAGGAGGTTACTACCATTACTTTGGTGCAGTAAAGTGAAAGGTACCAGTTGCCGTATCCCAAAATAGCTGTGCCATCCCAGTTGTATCTGAAACACTGGTGGCAATAGCGGATATTTCGATTGTACCGGTCCCATTATTTATCTCAATATTCGCACCTTTTGTAAGCGTGTTAACATTTGCAGGTCCCCCCCCCCCAGCCCCTATAAGCAAGGTCCCGGCCAACTGTGCGGTGAAATCAACACCCGTTCCCCCGTTAGTTTGGGCCAGGATTCCGCTGCTTACTTCAACAGTCATTGTATCCGTTGCAGAGGCTTTCGTAGTCGTGGTGAGCCCGGTGGTGGAATTCGTCGCCCCTTTGACAGTAACCGTATCAGAATCTGCAACAGTTTGGGTTGAGCCGCTTTCTCCGGCCAATGAAAAAGTCATTTTTGAGGGCGTGGCATATTCAAGCGCTTTTCCTCCACTGTTAACTTGCAAAGTTTGTCCTGCGGTACCCAATGTTGTCAATCCGGTGCCGCCACTTCCCGTTGCTAAAGTTCCCTGTAACGTTATTGTTCCCTTTGAAGTTACGGGTCCTCCGGAGGTCGTCAACCCAGTGTTTCCTCCTGAAATAGCAATTGACGAAACTCCGCCTCCTCCGCCTCCTCGGCCTAAAAAATCATATCCGGATGGTAAACTCATTTTTATTATATGACATATTATCCTTTAAGGCTC
>Ga0307488_10003869_pt1 | contig 12477 bp, 15 predicted proteins | sample SB02metaG_FD_202248 | JGI IMG/M metagenome (GOLD analysis project Ga0307488, IMG submission 202248) | Sea-ice brine microbial communities from Beaufort Sea near Barrow, Alaska, United States - SB 0.2 | ecosystem: Environmental > Aquatic > Marine > Coastal | place: USA: Alaska | collected...
CACCAAAAAATGCTCATGTCAAGCCGAAATCTGGACGCGTGTAGCCCACTAATAGTGCTTACGTTGAGCTGGAAAGTGGACGAGTGTAAGCCCCTGGCGCAAGGCGCTAGGCGGTGCCCTGCAGGCACTGCGGAGCTACGCTGCGGCGGGCGCACACTCGCAGGAGTCCCGCGCGCGTGTGGTGGAGGTTCTAGCGAGCGTGGCGGCGCGGGCGGCTGCCCCGCCCCCGGCCCCGCCGGCGCCCCCCGGCCCCTTGGACACGGGGGCAAACGCCGCGGCTGACCGCGAATACGTCCCTTACAAGGAATTCGCCAAGCTGAAACGCGAGAATCGGAAAAACAACGTGCGGACGTCGCGGAAGGAAATTGGGCGAAGCATCGGAAACTGCGACGACCCCGCGGACGAGGTGCCGCCGCTGGGTGGGGCGGTGCAGGATGACAGTATGAAACCCCGTGTTGAAAGCGCCTATGGTTTCAGCACTCGAAGCTGCAATATGATGGACCGCTTTCAAACCTTGCTTTCAATTTCAACTTGCGCCGCTACAGCTGGGCGCGGCCGACCTGGAGGTAGGGCGGTGTAGGTTGACGGTATCAAATCCCGTGTTGAAAGCGCCTATGGTTTCAGCGCTTGAATTGACAATGTGATAAGCTGCTTTCAACTGTTGCTTTCAAATTCAAATTGCGCCGCTACATAGAGGTACTGGCGTTTTGCCTCGACGGTCTGACGGAGGCGATGGAGGCCGGCTCGTCCCCCGCCGCGGCGCTAGAGCCCTGGTAGGGCGGCGCAGGTTGACCTCAGATTGACCCCAGCTTGACCCAAGGTTGACCCCAGCTTGACCTGTGGTTGACCCCAGCTTGACTCCTGGTTGACCCCGGATTGACCGCGCTTGGTTTCAGCAATTGAAGCCAAAGCATGATGCACCGCTTTCAACCTTTGCTTTCAAATTCTACTTGCGCCGCTACAGCCTGGTCCACTCTCCGTGAGGAGCTGGAGGCGGCGTCGCGCGGGTGCTTCGGCGGAAAGACCCGCGCGCTCCCCGGCAGGGCGGTGCAGGTTGACCCTATCAAACCCGTCTTGAAACCGCCTGGAACTAAGCGCTTGAACCTCTGAAGTGTGATATACTGCTTTCAACCTCTGCTTTCACATTCAACTTGCGCCGCTACAGCCCGTGCCGCCGCCGCTGGTGCAGTGCGCGGCACGCGTGGCGGCGGCGGCGGCCAGGGTCGCCAAGCTGGGTATGGCCGAAAGACTCGTGCCTGCCATATCATGATGAATGCTCCAGCATAGAACGCAATGCCATCATATGCCGCTGCAGTCAAATGACGTCCTATGACCCTTTAAAGTTAAATGACGTCCTATGACCCGTTATAGTCAAACGACGTCCTATGGCGCTCAAGTGAAATGACGAGCTATGATCCTCGAGTCAAATGTCGTTCTATCACCCTGAGTCTGTAGATGTCCTCTGACCCTTTTGGTGGGTGGTAGCAATGGAGGAACCAATGTTGTACGCGAGGACAGCGATGATAGATATAACGGTGATGGCGAGGAAGATGATGAGCTGGCGGCTCAGCGGGAGGCAGGGTCAGGCAGATGATGCTAGCCACGTCATGTGATGCCGTTGGACTCAAGAAACGACGGTTCGAATGCGTTGGATGACGTGGCGCGCAAGCATCAGACCTTAGCAGGAGGTAGCGCCAGGCAGATGATGCTCGCCCCGTCATGTGATGCTGTTGGGACTCAAGAAACAAGGGTTTGAATGCGTTAGACGGGAGCCAGGGCGGAAGCCTGGTGCCTCCTCATACACGCTGCCGCGTCTCTCTCTCTGAATGCGTTGGATGACCAGGCCCAGCAGATGATGCTCGCCACGTCTTGTGATGCCGTAATCTCAATAAACAAGGGTTTGAATGCGTTGGACGGGGGCCAAAGCGGAAGTCTGGTGCCTCCCCATACACGGTGACGCGCCTCTCTCAGAACGCGTTGGATGACGTGGCGGGCAAGCATCAGACCCTCGCAGGAGGAGCTGGGCGAAGGGCTCCGGGACGTGGCAGGAGTCGTCGGCGCCGATAACCTGCTCCCGTGTATTGTCGACGGCCTGCAACGCGCGCTCGCCGACGCCGCGAGTACCGCGCAGGGTGTGGGTGTGGTAGGGCCTCACAGATACTGCTCGCCACGTCATGTAATTCCGTTTGATTCGAGAAACGAGGGTCTACAATGTGGAGAATGACGTGGCAGGCATCGTCTGTCAGGCCCTAGGGTGTGGTTGAAGGCTGGATTTTCGTTATGTTTGCCGTGGCGCGTCTGGCGTCGCCGTCAGCTGCAGAGCCTGCCGTCGCCGCCGTGTCGGCCGCGTTGGCTGCTCTAGGTTGGGACTGATGGATAGTGCTCGCCACGTCATCAGACGCAATTTAAACCCTCTTTTCTTGAGTCAACTGGCGTCCTGTGAGGTGGCAAGCACTATCCATCAGTCCCTATCTCTAGGCCACGTGATATCGACGGCGATGAGGCATCAGGGAGGTGGCGGTCCAGTGACCAACCGAGGAGTGGAGATGGCGTTGTGGGCAGGGGCTTACACTCGTCCACGTTTATAGCTCAACGCAAGCACTTTTTGTGTTACCCTGGATGGCGTCAGTCTGTCTCTGTCAAAACGGCTCAGGTTGAGCTGAAAAGTTCACGAGTGTAAGCCCCTGGTTGTGGGCAATTGCGGGGCTGGCGAAGGCGCTGAAGGTGCAACCCTCGCCCGTTCTGACGACCGCCCTGGGGGCAATCATCACCGGGCTGCAGAGCCAGGACTTCGCGGTGGCCAGAGGCGCGTGTGTGGTGAGGCCTGGCAGACGTTGCTCGTCACGTCAAACTCGTAAGTTGCCGTTCGACTGCAAAAACGAGGATTGGAAATGGGTGTGATGATGTGGTAAGGGGGTCAGCGCGAAAGCCTGGCGCCTCCTTATACACGCGGAAGCGTCTCTCCCTATCCATCTCTGCGTGTGGTGACATGACGGGCAGTATCTGCCGGGCCGTAGTGGTCGGCGGGCATGCGGGTGTGTGAATCCTGCGCGCCCGTCATGGCCAATGGCCCGCCGTCGGGCGATGGTGAGGCGGTGCAGGCTAAACCAGGTTGACCCGGTTTGACCGCGCTTGGTCTCTCACTTTGAGCGCTTGAAACGAAAATATGACGAACCGCTTTCAAACCTTGCTTTCAATTTCAAGTTTCGCCGCTAAGTGATGGTGCGGCGGACAGAGATCGGGAGGCGAGCCGGGCGGCGATCGGACTTCTGTCGGAGGTGTACGGCCGGGGCGGTCCGGCTGCGCCACCATTGAGGCAGAGAATGAGGCAAGTGTGTATGAACACACTGGTACACTGACACACCATGGCAAACATCCAGGGATCGAGTGGCCAGACAAGGAAGGGGGATGCGGTGAGTGTGAACCGGTACACCGGTGCACTATCACTGTGCGCCGTGAACAAGCAGGCAGGGAAACGAGTGCGCGGACCCTGCTCTGCGGCAGCTGCGGAAAGGGCAGGAGCCCGTCACCACCATCCTGGCCCGGGCGCTGGCAGGGAGGTCATTGAGAACAAGCACTCAACCGACATTAAATCAGTGAACCGAGTCTGCGCGTCTGTATGAGCATTCACCCTGAAGGTAAGCCATGCTCCGACATCGGATCGAGTGCTCGCTCTCAATGACCATTCTGCCAGAGTGTTGGCACGTGATAAGTTTATGGCGAGTCGACGTCTTCTTTGAGTCAACAGACCCTGCTTGCTCTCAATGACCCGTCTGCCTGGCAGCGGTGGCGGCGGCCACGGAACCCGCGGCGGCAGCGGAGGAGGCAGCGGTGCGTCTCGCCATGCCCGCGATCGCCTCGCTCCGACGCGCGGCAGGGGCTTACACTCTTTCACGTTAGAGCTCAACTTGAGCAACTCCAAGACACATTCATGAGTTAAGATGGGTTATACAGTGGACAGAAGAGCTCAAGTTGAGCTGAAATGGGAACGAGTGTAAGTCCCTGACGCCCGGCGGCGCGGGTGGGGATGGCCGGGACCGCGGTGACGGCAACAGCCAACACCGGCGACCGCACATCCGCGCTTGTGGCCCTCTACGACTCAACGTTGGAGCTGTGGGCGGCGCTTGTCGAAGCACAGGTGGTGGCGACGGCGTGTCTTGCATTCGCCGAGCGGGCTGCCGGCGGGGGAGGTAAGGTGTAAGGAATAGTACTCGCCACGTCATCAAACGCATATTGAACCCTCGTTTCCTGAATTAAACGGCATCCTCATGACGTGGCGACCGCTGTCCATGAGTCCCTAGGAGGAGGTCACGCGAGCGGCATGCTGTCGCAGCTGCTGCCCGCGGTGGCGGAGGCGTTGGACGCCGCGTCGGCGGCGGCCCCCGTGTTCGCCGCATGTGGGGTGGCCAGCCACGACTCGGTGGGGCGGTTCAGGTTGACCCCATGTCATCTGAGTTGAAAGCGCCTGGAACTAATCTCTTGACACTGAAACATGATGGACTGCTTTCAACCAATTTCAATTTGCGCCGCTACAACTCGGACGCCAACGGGGGCGTCATGACCGGGGCGTCGGTAGGGCCTGCGCCTGTCATCCATTGCTCGCCACGAAATTTTATGTCATTAACTCAAGAAACGAACGCACACACCTGTTGTACATTGCTCGCCTCGTCATTTGATGTCATTGAACTCAAGAAGCGAGCGTTCAATAGGCGTTGGATGACGTGGGAAGCAATATCTGCCAATTCTCTACTCATAGGCGCTTCTTCGCTGCGTTATCGTCGCCGCGGCGAGTCCGAGCAACGCCGCCGCCGCCGCCGCGCTATCCCTAGTGTTACAGCTCGCGCTGGGTGCGTACTGCCGAGACCCCCTGGCGCACGCCCCGCTGCTCGGCGTCATCGAGCAGGCCCTGGCCTCCGTGGGCGACGCACAGCTGGCGGCTGGCACCGTGGGTGACGTCGCGGCCGCTGCTTTCAATTCTGCCATGGTAGGGTGGGTATTGACAAGAGAGAGAGAGACTTCCGCGTGTATGAGGAGGCACCAGGCTTTCGCCCTGGCCCCCGTGGTGATTATTGAGAACACGCACTCGACCGATGTTGAATCGACAAACCTAGTCAGCGCGTCTATTGGAGAATTCACCCTCAAGGTACTTCATGCGGGCTCGTCCGATCGTGGTTCGAGAGGGTCTCTTCTCAATGACCCTCCTGCTAGAGTGTTGGCACGTGATAGATTTATGGCGAGTTGACGTCTTCTTTGAGTTAACACACCCTGCCTGTTCTCAATGACCCTGCTGCGCGGCGTGTCCGGACTTGGCGGGCAACCAGCTGACGCGCATGCCGGTCTTCACTCTGGTGCAAGGCAGGGGCTGACACTCCTTCACTTCTCAGCTCAATGAGCCAGTTTCGTCGCTGACACCAACCAACTGACCAACCAAAGAAGTGCTCACGTTAAGCCGGAAAATGGACGAGGGTGAGTCCCTGGTCCAAGCCACGGTGCGGGCCGGGTGCGGCGCGCTCATTCCCAGCGCCGCCAACCTGGTGCTCATGGTGAGGCGGTGCAGGTTGACCCTATCAAACCCAAGTTGAAGCGCCTGGAACTAAGCGCCTCAAACTATAATATGACATGCTGCGTTCAAAGTTTGCTTTCAAATTCAACTTGTGCCGCTACATCTTGGCGCTGGGCGCGCTGAAGGAGGGCGCGGCGGGCGAGCCGGCGCTATCGGCGTTGGCGCTAGCGTCGGACATCCTCTCCGCGCCGGCCATGCTCGCACCCGCCGCCTTTGCGGTAGGGCACGCGATAAGTCGGTGTTGGTGTGCCTTTGACCAGTTACTAAACGCCTGTGTAAGATAGTGTGCAATATTCTATGGTCATATCGCAGTCTACAAATGGGATCCACCATCTGGGATATGCTAGTATATGCGATATATAGAGTCCGTCCTTATTGCAGGTCAAGCGCAATGTAGTGACGAAACCATACAACGTAGACACTAGGTTTAAACCTGTCGGGCACGGGGGGCAAGGCGGAAGCCTGGTGCCTCCTCATACACGCTGACGCGTCTCTCTCTCCCTCTCTCCAAACCTGTCGGGCTACTAATGCGGTGTTCCCTGCCCCGCGGCCGGTCGGTCAGACGATGCCGTGACGGCCGCCGTGGCCGTGCACCCCGGCATGGGCCGCCTCGCCTCCAACATGTCAAAGTCCGGTAACTCCGCCAGTGGCTCGGTCAACCTTGGGTTGAAACCAGGACTGCCTGGTTGGGTAGGGCCTGGCAGATATCTACGCGGCCCACGGACCCGCAGTATAAGAAAATTTGCCTCTCTGTGGTGAATTCTGGAAACGCACTGTAACTCAAAATTGCCGTCCAACCCTCCGACCCGCCGACGCAGTCTAATTAGCGTAATTGCCGACCGGACTCCGACCACCCTTCTTTTCTTAGACAGCGGGTCCGTGGGCCGCTTAGATTGCACGCCACGTCATAGAATGCCATTTCATTCAATAAACGGGGATTCAGACTGCGTTGGATGACGTGACGGGCAATATCTGTCAGGTCCTAGGGGTGGGCGGCTGGCGCGGCCTCAGAGCCCCTTGCCTTGGCCCTGCACTCCGTGCTCTCGGATAACGGCAGGGCGGTGCAGGTTGACAGTCTCGAACCCCGTATTGACAGCGCCTATGGCTTCAGCGCTTGAAACTAATGTATCATAAACTGTCTTCAACGTTTGCTTTCAAATTCCACTTGCACCACTACAGAACGGCGGCGCGGTCGCGCTTATGCGCGCGCTGCTGGAGTGCGCCAACGGAGTCATGCCGCCCAACCTCGTGACGGACGTCTCGGCGGCAGGGGCTTGCGCTCGTCCACTTCTCAGCTCAACCTGAGCCGTTCTGGTCCCTGAAACCATTCAACATACCCAGTGTATTCCACAAAAAGTGCTCACGTCAATGCGAAAAGTGGAGGAGTGTAAGCCCCTGCTCCGCGGCGATGTTCGGCGTGTGGGCTGCCACGGGCGACAGCCTGTTTTCGCAGTGGCTGGTTGCCGCACTGGTGAGGCGATGCAGGTTGAACAGATAAAATCCAAGTCGAAAGCGCCTGGAACTAAGCGCTTGAAACGAAAACACGATAATATGGTTTCAAGTTTTGCTTTTTCAATTTCAACTTGCGCCGCTACACGCTGGGTCCGGACGGCGACGGGTTCCCGCGGGCGGGGTCCACGGCGCAGAACAAGCTGGACTTTCACGATCAGCTGCTGATGCTCGGCAGCGCAGTGAATGGCGGGACAGATAACCTGGGTGGTAAGATGGACCTGAGGCGGTTCAAGCGGCAGCTCAAGGCGTTCTGCGGGGGGAAGAAGAAAGCGTGAAGTGACTTCACAGAGAGAGACGCTTCACCGTGTATGAGGAGGCACCAGGCTTCCGCCTTGGCCCCCGCCTGAAGTGAAGTGACTTCATGCACATGACGGCGGTTCGGGTCACGGCATTCGCAAGTAGGAAGAAGGCGGTGGGATTGACGTGCTGTGCATTGTTGAAGACAGTGTGACCCGCTGCGCTATGCCTTGTGATCACGAGATATCGAGGTTTAGCAAACAACAGGAAGAGTACGCGTAGCTGTTTGGTCTAGCTTCTAGCTGCACGTAGATTTAGTACGTTCCATCGAAATTGTTTGGCACATGGGAACTTTCAATTCGTTCTTCCCATGGGTTCCCTCGGGGGCTGCTTTGTGTGTGGGAACATCCGACATTCGAGAAAGGAACAAACCTTGGTTGAAAAGGAATATGCCACGCAGTCAGACAGGGAAGCGAATCTTTCTGGAGTCCCAACAGCCCAATGCTACGACGCGTTGCCTGATCCACGAAGACACACGGCGCCTCTCACACACACGCGTTTGCCACTTCCCAGCCCCGGCGCCCCACGCGCAGGCCGTCTTCACCCCCAAACACACGATGCCGATGACCACCCGCGCCTCGTCGTCGGGCGACGGCGGCAGCCAGTTCGTCGCCGCCGTCGCCGCCGCCGCCAAACAACAGCAGGAGACGCTCACCGCCACTCACACCGACAGTAGTATCTCTACAGAGGCGAAGGCTACTACTAAAGCCTCCTCGCTCCTCTCCAAAGCTAAGGCCTCCTCGATCCTCCGGCGCCGCGGCGCCGGCGCGCGCGCCCTGCCCCCCGCGCTGCTCTCCGTGCAGGTCCCCGTGCTGGTCATCGGCTGCTTCCTCCTCACCTTCGCCGCGCCCTCCCTCGCCGCCGCCGACCCCACCACGCAGGCCGGTGGCAGGTTCCTCTTCCAGGCCGCCGCAGGTGCGTTTGGTTTTTTGGCGAGGGGGTTGTTTTGCTGCGTGTGGTTGGTTGGCCGAAGGCGTCGCTTCGAGGCCACCCGCACGCGCAACACTCGACGTGCTGTCAGATTAGCATGCTGGGCGGCGGCGGCGACGGGCGCGCAGGGTTTCAGAGAGTTGGGTTGTCACTCGACAACCTCGAGCGCCGGGTGTTTGGTTGTAAATTTCGTTTGGTAATATCTCAAAGCCTGCCTCTTGACCTCTCTTCCCAACTCCCTGCTCCCTGCCCCACAGCCGATCCGCGGACGCTGAGCGCGGGCCCGCCCACCACCACATGCGCCGTGGTATGGTGGTGCAGGCTGACAGTATCAAAACCCGTGTTGAAAGCGCCTGTGGTGTCTGCCATCAGCGGTTGAAAGCAGAATACCATAAACTCCTTTCAACGTTTGCTTTCAATTTCAACTTGCGCTACTACGCCGTGGGTGTGGCTGACTGCGACAGCGACAAGGTCAGGCGGTGCAGGTTGACACCAGGCTGACCCCTGTTAGACCCCGGGTTGACCGCGCTTGGTTTCAGCGCTTGAAGCTAGATTATGATGAACCGCTTTCAAACTTTGCTTTCAATTTCAACTTGCGCCGCTACCACAAGTACGTCAAGAAGCTGGTGAAGAGCATCGAGGTAAGGCGGTGCAGGTTGCCAGTATCAATACCCGTATTGAAAGCACCTACGAGTATGGTTTCAGCGCTTGAAACTACAATATAGAAAACTGCTTTCAACTTTTAATTCCAATTACGACCTGCGCCGGTACATGGAGGCCGGCGACCCGCCCGCCGAGCAGCCCACGTGCGCGCAGTACAACGAGCGCTTCGTGGCAGGGCCTAAACCCAAACAGAGACGCTTCCACGTGTATAGGAGGCACCAGGTTTCGCCCTGGCCCCCGCCGGAAGAGAGAGGGAGAGAGACGCTTCGGCGTGTATGAGGAGGCACCAGGCTTTCGCCCTGGCCTCCGTGGCCCCCGCCAGACATAGACCTCATTCTTTTCATCTACCTCATCCTCTCAATACTTCCAATCGGTGTGGTAACGGCCCTGGGTGACGGATCCTCAGCGCCTGCAGTGGGTCCTCGGCCTGTCCGGGGTGGGGCCCGGAGCCCGCTCACACACCCGCGCCAACTGCCACTCTACCCAATATCGTCCCACGCGTTTGTTGGCCATTCTACCAAATGATATCGCTGTTCACGGGGGACAGGGCGAAGGCCTGGTACCCCCTCATACACGCAGAAGCGTGTCTGTCTCTCTCAAATAACATCGCCCGGCTCGGCACGGGTACCAAGGCGGAAGCCTGGTGCCTCCTCATACACGCTGTCGCGTCCCTCTCTCTTTCACCATGTATCCATGGCATACCATCTCTGAAATCTCTGCTAAACGTGTTCCGTGCCTTACACCGCGGCGGTGGGGCTGGTGATGTGCTACGGCATCGGTGCCAACGACGCGGCCAACTCGTGGGCAGGGCGGTGCAGGTTGACCCCATGTCGACCCTTGCTTGACCGCGCTTGGTTTCAGCGCTCGAAGCTTGAATATGACAAGCCGCTTTCAAACTTTGGATTTAATTTCAATTTGCGCCGCTACTCGTGGGCCACCTCCGTGGGTTCTGGCGCCATCACCCTCACGCAGGCCGTCATCCTGGGCGGGCTGATGGAGTGGGCGGGTGCCGTGGGCCTCGGCTACGGCGTCGCCAAGACTATCAAGGTGGGGCGGTGCATCAGGTTGACCCCGGACGGGGGCCAGGGCGAGCGCCTGGTGCTTCCTGATAAACGCGAATCGAAGCGTCTCTCTCTCACGGGGGGCAGGGCGAAAGCCTTGTGCCTCCTCATATACGCAGAAGCGTCTCTCTCTCTCCCTCTCTCTCTCTCTCTCTCTCTAGGTTGACCCCGGGTTGAACGCCCTTGGTTTCAGCGCTTGAAGCTAAATTATGATCAACTGGTTTCAAGTTTTGCTTTACTTCTCAGCTTGCTGCGGTAGATGAAGGGCACGGCGAAGACGAACGACCCGGGGTGCTACGCCTGCGGGTACTGCGACAGTGAGATGTCCCTCTACATGGCGGGGCCGACAGCCCGCCACGTCATATCCCACCATTTGAACCGTTGGCTTCTGAGTCAGCTCCTGTTACTTGTCAAGCATGGCCCGCTCCAGAGTTGCATGACATCCTGTGAGGTGGCGAGCACGCGGCCGACGGGGGCGAGGGCAAAGACCTGGTGCCTCCTCAGACATGCGGAGGCGTCTTTCTCTCTCTCTGGACTGGCGAGCATGATGCACTGGGCCCTTGATGATGGTTGGAATGATGGCCTCGCTGTTCTCCGCGGCGCTGTTCCTGCTCCTCGTCACCTACACGGCCATGCCCGTCAGCACCACGCACGCCATCGTTGGCAGGGCTGGACCACTGGTACCCTGACTGGTTGCTCATAGTGCACCTATACACACGCACCATGGGGGGCAGGGCGAAAGCCTGGTCCCTGGTGCCTCCTTATACACGCTGACGTGTCTCTCATTCTCTCTCTCTCCATCTCCCACACTCGCCGCATCTTCGCCGCATCCACGCCGCATCTTCGACTCGTGTGAACTTCTCAGAGACGCTCAAGTTTAATCCAAACGGGTGCCACTCTAGACCCTCCCGTTTGGCGCCACTGTGGGTGCCGCGGTGGTGGGCGCCGGGTGGAACTGCCTCAACTGGGACTTCAAGGAGGGAGGTCTCTTCGCCATCATGGCCTCCTGGGCGGGGCCGCGTCATCCACCACATAGTGTGTCAGTGTTCGCCACGTCATCCACCACTTATTGTACCGGTGCTCACCTCGTCATGCCCCACATTGTTCCGAGTTGAGCCCTCATTTATTGAGTTGCATGTCAACCTATGACGTAGCGATCGCCATTCAAGATTTAACGTCATCCACTGTGTTTTAGACCCTCGTCACTTCAAGTGACAGGCATCCTATGACCTGGCGAGGACCATCTATCGGACCCTCTCGACGGGCGATCTCACCGCTGCTGTCCGGGGGCATCGGCCTGGTGATCTACGTCATCACGCACAACCTGGTCATCAAGGCCCGCCTCGGCGGCTCCCCGCGGTGGGACCCACTCCATGATGCCTGCCACGTCATCAACCGCCTTGTATGTCCCCCATCTCAAGCCTGTAATTATCTCACAGTTTGCTCCAAATAGAGACGCTTCCGCCTGTGTATAAGGAGGCACCAGGTTTTCGCCCTGCCCCCCGTGTCATGACCAGCCCGCAAGCGTGCGGGGACTGGGCCGTGTTATCCATCGCAAAATTCCCCCTGGCAACCCTCTGTCAGCAGCAACCACTCGTACGTGCGGAGCGCCCTTGACGCCTCTCGTGCGCCGTCTGACTGTGTGCTCAAGTGTAGTGGTGTGCCCTACTCGCCGGCGTAACGCCATGATCGCGCAGCCGGTGCTGTGGGGGGTGCAGACCTTCGTCATCATCTTCATGATCCTCATCAAGGCAGGGCGCCGCGGACAACGTTGACGTCATCGAAGCCGCGGACAAACATAGAGCACCTCAATTAAACTTAGTGCTGGGGTGACTACGACTAGCTACTAGTAGCGGCCCTGATATCCTCGAAACTGAGGGTCTAGGTCTATTTACTCAAGGATCGCAACCAGGTCGGACTTCCGACGCGTCGGTCGTTGGGATGTCCGTAGAGAACAGTTCTGATGGGCTATGGGTCGAATTGGATTCGATACCACAACTTCGGTACCAGACTGACACTGTTACGTTATTGATGAGTTATCTGACCCTGGTCCAAGGCGCAGCCGACCAAGGACTGGACATACATTAAGATGATGATCTACGCCGCCGTCGCAGGTTTGAACCCCCGTACATTTGAACCCGACATCCTATCAACGTGAACCTCGACTGTGCTAACATCGGCGCTAACCTGCTATCAACTTGACCCGAACCCGCAGCCGGCATCGTGATGATCCTCGTGGTCACGTTCCTCAACCCCTTTGTGCACCAGCGCATGGTGGGGGTAACATCATTGAGGTATAATCCCAGCCACTGATGTTTCGACTTAGAGTCCCACGGTATTCGTTGAAGGAGCGTGTGATGAACAAGGCACAACCGCCCTATAGATCACCCCGAATTCTAGAGCTCTTACCCAGGAATAAGCATCGCGCATCGGGGCTTCAGGCTGGCATAA
>Ga0307488_10003871_pt1 | contig 12470 bp, 12 predicted proteins | sample SB02metaG_FD_202248 | JGI IMG/M metagenome (GOLD analysis project Ga0307488, IMG submission 202248) | Sea-ice brine microbial communities from Beaufort Sea near Barrow, Alaska, United States - SB 0.2 | ecosystem: Environmental > Aquatic > Marine > Coastal | place: USA: Alaska | collected...
GATACAAAAGCTGATTGTGATGCTGTTGGTGCATCTAACCCCATAAACCATTCTGCACATCTCCAACTCATTATGGTACTAGCTAACATCATACATCTTGGCAATATTTTCCATTTTAAAAAGGTTTCAACATTCATTTCATGACCTCATTTAATCCAAAAACTTCTAAAATCATAAAGGTAAAAAACAACAATAAAATTCCACCTGCTATTAGTTTACCAGAAAAATTAGTTGAGCCAATCTTTATTGCAACAAATTCATTTCCTAAAATTCTTAAAATTAATTCAAAACTATTGTCATTTATTTTTAAATCCAATGGTTTTTCGTACATTTTATCAACGTCTAGTTTTTTTTCCATTAGTAAACCTTTACTTTATCACTATCTATTTGAGGAACTAATTTACAAATACATTTATATGTTTCTGAACCATCTTTTGACATAAAATTTTGATCGCTTAACTTTTCTGCATAATAACTACAATCATTTACAGATTTAAAATAAATTGTTGAAGCATTTTTTTCACTTGGTTGCATAGCACAGTATAATAAAAATGCAGTTATCATTTTGCTATGCTCCGTAAACTTTCCATAACAGAATCAATAGATGGTTCTTTGCCATTAGGATTTAAAACACATTTATATTGTTTAGGGCAACCAACTCTAATATCTGTGAATTCCATTTCATATGTTTTATTTGCACCAACATAAATACAAGCTAACTTATCTTTATAAACTTTTAATTTTTTTAACCTGCAAGTAGTCATTTTGGGTGGTATTATTGTACCATTATTTAATTTTTGATTTCTTGTATAATCTTTAGGTGCATTATAAATTTTGCCTTTTGCATATGATTTTACAGTCACAACCAAAACACCTAAGACTAATCCAATGCCAATAAACGAATAACAAACCCATTTTAGTATCTCCATAATTTCTTGTTGCTGTTTTCTTGCTTGTATTCTTTGTTTTTTTTGTGTTTCTTTTACTTCATTAATTCTATCGGCTCTTTCAGCAATAATTTGATCCCATGTTGATGGATAACCTGCTTGTACTGGAAATCTAAGATTAATTAATTGCTTTAATTCATCTCGTTTTTCTTCAAGCAATTTTCTATTAATAAAGTCATCTGCTGACCTTTCTACTGACCCAAACTGTTCAGCAATAGACAAACCTTTTGACTGCTCTTTATTCATTTGGTCTGCACCAAGAAAGAACCCATCAATTTGTTTGGCTATCCCAGATATATCATTTACTGTACTGATGTTGCTTTTAATAAACTCTACTGATTTTTGTACTAGAGCAATACCAGTTAGAATTTCTGCAACAACCATTTCACCTCACTAATAAACCTATGAGTAATAAAACAATCGCTGAAACAGAAGAAATCATGTAAACTTCTATTCTTTTAATTCGCAAAATACTTTCTTTCCACCTCTCATTAGTTACAGCTATATGTTTTTCTAATGTGACGTGAATTTCTTGTAAAGTTGGTTTAGCCATTTACACCTCATCTGGGAAATCTGTTATTGGACTATTTCCACTTGGATTATTATCACTATCAGTTGGCACTACAAACAATGCCTTGAAAGCATCTAAATCTGCACAACCATTGATCTTATCTTCTATAGTTTTACTGGCTGTCCTTACTGCCGATCTATAGGTACTAATATCAGAAGGTATCGCTGTATTTGCTTCTGCTTTCCTCGTCACATACCAATCGCTAGAAGATAGCTTAGAATTTGCACTTATTTTAGTTTGTGCAATCCATTGTGTCTTTAAACCAGACTGAACCATTTGCTTTCCAGTAATAGGGTCGTTTACAGCTTTTCCATCTTCATCAACTACATTTTCATCTGCTAGTTTTCTTTCAATACCTTTTGCCCAATAAAATCTATTGTCATAAGTTGTATCAACATCAGCTTCTACAGTTACACCCCACTTTTTTAAATCATCAGCAGACCATGAACTAGACCAGTTGTAAGGGTGTTTAAAACCATCATCATCTTGCCATGCCTTACCAACCTTGAGGTATCGTTCTTTATATTTATAAGCCATTATTTTCTCCTATCTTGCATTAGCATATTTAAAAGGGTTCTCTGCAAAAGCCATATATATGTATGTGCCACCTGATGTATTTGTGTTGCCACCAGTTGCTCTGATTTTAAATCCATTAGATACTATATCCATATTATTATAAGTTGTGTCATTGTTTTCTGCATCATTATTATTCGGTTCTATTCTTCTTGATGCTAAATTAAATGAATCTCTTTTTGTGTCCATCAGTTGCCAATCTTGACTTCCATTTGTTTTTTTAATTAATATCCAAGCAGGTCTAAAGCCTAAAAAAACAAACGTACCATCTGCATTGCCATTTCCAGTATAACTGCCAAAACGGCTATAACCCTCTACCTCTGCAAAACAATAAGCTACAAAATCATCAGTATTATTTACAAGAGGGGTTGTTCCTATAGTAAAAACTGCAGATGTTGGTGCAGTATCATTCCAAGCAGTAGCATTATCTGCTCTAGCATCAGCTGTGCTTAATTTAAGGAAATAATCTTGGGGTTCAATTGTATCAACACCTTTATGATATACTATCCAATTTAAATCACTATCCCTTGACTTTATAATAACCATTGCAGGAACAGCACCTAATCCGTGACCAAAAGTTTCAGTAGACGAATCAGTACCAGTATAAAGCACAATACTAAACCCTGCTGTTGTGTTTGAATTACTTACTGATAAAATTGAACCATCAAAATTAGTTTGTCCAAAGGTTGCATTGGTGTTTACTTGACCACCCATACCACTATGAGAAGAACAATAATAATATAAAGTAGGTGCTGACGAAGCTAATGTAATTGTTATTGTTTTTGCAGTATCATCTTTGACAACCCCAGTTGTATATTCAGAACCACCACCATGTGTTCCATCAGAAGTTGTTGAAAATCTAAATGGGTGTGAGGTAGCTGTACTATCTGAATAATCAAATGTATAAGTACCACCCTCTTGTAAATCTAAGGCTACTGCACTAGCACCAAATGTTGCACTATCAGCACTATTTCTAAAACGATATTTATTGCCACCATCTGATACAACTACAACTTTATAAGTTTTGCTTGGTGTTGCTCCTCCTGCTTTCCAGTTCCAAGCGACAAACGTATTATTATTTCCATTAACACCACCACTTGTTCCTACTTCAAATCCATCAATTTCAAATGCTTGTAAGGTATCAGCATTAGTTGCTTCATCTTCAGTATCATTAGGATAAATTGCTTTAGTTGCACCTCTAGTTGAATCAAATATAGTGTGGTAGTTTGTGCCATTTCTTTGTTTTAGCCATGTAAAATCTGGTTGAAAACCAACTCCAGATATACTCCTATCGTCTGCACCATTACCAGTCCAAAGAACTGTATTAAAATGATCATCAGCACTTGTAGTAGAATTTGCACCAATCGTAGGCTCTTGAAGATTAGCTGTGCATAATGCTAGAAAGCCACCACTTGGAGGTGCATAATAAAAGTCACCTATGCCATTTATATCTTGTGCATTTGCTGAACCACTGGTTTTGTTTCCAGCGAATGAACTGTCTTGTCCATAATTCGCAACCCATAATGTTCCAGACTGTGTGTTGTAACCCATAAAAGTAGGAGTATAATAAAGACCAGACGTAAAGGTAAATATGTTTCCACTATCATTTGCAGGGTTACCAGAATTTACCCAATCACCATCATTTTTTCTAAACCAACCTTTACCAGTATCAAGATTGTAAGCCACACTTAATATATCTCCAGTAGTATATCCACCGACATTACTAGAATGACTAGACCCATCTCCAGAGGCTATAACACCCCCTGCATCCCACACACCTTTTTCTATATATTGAGATGTAGACAAAGCAGGAAGGGTATCAAAACCTACTGCCATATTATTAGTGGTTGATGGTTTTAATAGACACAATACTTCAAAGTAAAATAAACCAGATTTGTTAGCGAATGTAGATATGCTAAGACTATAAGCAGATGTTGGTGTACTTTTTAAATTGCCCTCTGATAATGTATACCCATTCCTACGACCATTTATGGGATTTAATGTAGCAAAGTTATTCTCTGGACTATCTGGCATATTTGAGTCGTAAGCATCTAAATTAACATCTAAAAAATGATTACTATTTGCTGTATCAGCACCTATTGTTGAACTTGATGCAGTTGAACTTCCATCTCCATCTTCTTTAAACTGTAATCTAAAACCATTATTTCCATAAGAGCCAGTATATTTTTTTGGAATCCATACACCCTTTTTTAACTCACCAAATTCTGTATAGGCAACTTGTGATTCTGGAATAAAATTAGTTTCTGCCATATACCCATCAAAAAATTGTGTGGCAGAATAAGATAAAGAGCCTATTCTGTGTGCAACATTACTACCAAATTGAAATGTTGAATCGTCATTAGGATATTCGTCATGACTTGAATCGTGCCAATCCGTAACTAAAACGCCATTAATATAAATCTTTGCTTTATTAGCACCACTTTGTGTTGTGTCTGTAGCAACAATAATATTGTACCAAGCAGAAGGGTCTCTAAATTTTGTTTTTGTTTTAAGGGTAGTGGTTAAACTTCCACTTGTGTAATTAAAAAAAGAAAGTTGAGTATCAGTTATACCATTTCCTTCAAACCTAATCATAGTAACATTATTAGAGTTTGCTCCTGCTGAAAATAATGTGTGTGAAGCACCAGATACATTACCTCTTTTTACCCAAGTTGAAAAAGTAAATGCTTTTAAATTTGTAGATGCACTTGATGGTGTTTTGCTTAAATAAGCACTATCATTATCATTGAACCTCAATGACTGATTTGCAATTCCATTATAAAAACCACCAGATTTTGCAAACCATTTTTCTGAACTAAACATATAATTTACCCAAAGTTAAGTTGAGGTGTTCCAAGCAATACTGAACCAGATGCCTTAATTATATAAGGAACTACATCATATTGATCATTAGTTGCAGACAATCCTAAACTATTTGCACCACCTGCACCTGCTGTTTCATAATGACCATGCAAACTAACTGTTCCTGCATTGCCAGAACTAGGTTGTATAAAAATAATAACCCCAGTTTGACCAACATTTCCATCTTCTGTAGTTGGTTCTGCTAACTCTTGTGAGCCACTTGCCAATTCAACAATAAAATTTTGGAATGTGTCAAAGTTCAAAACTCTACTAACACTCGCTAAAGTGGCATTAAATGTTGATGGAATTTGTGATTTTGTAAATGTGTTTTGAACAGAAGTTAAGAAAGGTGTTACAAAAGCTAGGTTTCCAGAACCATCAGTTTTTAAGACTTGGTTTGCACTTCCATCTGCTGTTGGGTGGCTTAATCCATCTAATATAACTTTTCCAGAACCATTAGGTGTTATTGCTATATTTCCATTTGATGCACTTACTATTGCATTGCCATTTACATCTAATGAGCCACCTAATTGTGGACTTGTATCACCTACAACGTCTGTCGCTGAATCTGATATATTTACTGTATTTGCAGACACATTAAATGTAGCAAATGTAATATCATCATTTCCATCATAAAATTTTAAAATGGGTGCAGATGCACTAGAATAATCCAACCAAAACATACCTTGTTCTGCATAGGCAGGTCTTGTAGAAGATGCGATTGCATGGTTTTGTTTAATGGCATCTAAAACTGCATTTAAATCACTTCTAAATGCAGGGAATGATTGGTTAGCTATAGCTAAATCGGTTGGTAAACTTGGTAAGGTCATAATTATTTATACTCCTATTAAAATCCCTTTGCAATAAAATCGAAAGTTTTTGAAACTCCAGAATTAGAACTATTTAAAAAGGCAACATTAAAACCATTTATTGTTTTATTTGAAACTGTAAAATAATCTCCAGTTGCCATTGATTGTCCAGTTATTCCTAAAGCATAATTACCACTTTTGAATGGATTTGTAAACGTAACAGATTTTGTAGTTGTTCCAGAAACAATATCATTACCACTAAATATTCTGTCTTGCATATCTACTGTAACTGTTACTGCTGATACGACTGGGGTACTTGCTAAATCTCTTGACGTTAAAACAACTCTAAATTTTAAATATCTAGCTTCGTATTCTCCAATAACAAAATTTCTAAAATCTGTGTATGTACTATTATCATCACTTGTAGCAATTTCTAAATGAGCATTACAGTTTGCAGGGGTGTCGCCATCAAAGTTAGAACTAGCATCATCAAAATTTCCACTTTTATTATCAAATAAATCATCTGGATTATCTGAACTTTGTGTTATTGATGCTGTTACTCTTGATGTATGTTTAGCACCAATATCAATAACATTTTCAAACTCATAATTACCAGTTGATAAAAAATCTGCATTACTTGCACCAGAATCAAAGAACCTAGTTGAATTTGCATCAAATAATCCACTAGCTGATTCAAATAATTCTGAACTATCTAACTCTAAAGCACCATCTAATAATACAACATTTGTTTTTGTACCACCAAATATAGGGTGTTCTGATTGGGTTGTTATTGCATTAAAATTTAAAACCCCAGTTACATTAGAAATTATTGCAGTAGCATTTGAACTAAAGTTTCCTAACTTATCCACAGCTTTTAAGAGATATGTTCCTTTTCTTGATGGTACTGATATTGAAGTTGCAGGTCTTGATATTTTTTCAACTAATGCTACTGAATTTTGCCAATCTGCTGTTCCATCTAATTCTTCTGAAAATCTAAGATTATAATAAGCTAAATCTAAATCTGTTACAGCTTCCCATGATAAATGTGCTTCTTGACCAGAAATATTACATGAAAAATCCGTTACATCACTTGGGGGTGCGATTGCTCCAACAATAGTTCTTTGAGCAGAAACATAAGTTGACGAAACACCTACTGTATTAACTGCCTTAACCCTCACATCATAAATTGATTGGTCAATAACATTTAAAACTCTATGATTAAGACCAGAGCCTTGTGCATAAATAATAAAATCAGATTCGGTGCTTAATTTATATTCCACTTGGTAAAAATCAATAAATTTATCTGGACTTGCACCAACTAAAACATTTAATGCAACAATAACAGTTCCATCATTATATTGAATTAATTGATCTGATAAATTAACACTTGCAGGGGGTTGTACTGTAAAAGGATTAGGTAAATTTGTATCTGGAATGTCTGCAACCTCTTGCTGTGTTCCAAATGTATAAAAACTATCTTGATGTTCTGATAATTGTAAACTTACTGTATGGTCTGAATTAAGAGTTAAATTTTGCACTCTAAAAGGTTTTGCAGAAAAACTTGGTGTTGCATGAGTTATATTAACAATATCCCCAATAGATAAATCTAGTGCTGTGGCATCTGATTTTATAGAAACGTCTAAACTAGACCTAGACCTCCTTAAAATAATTTCTGCCATCTCTTGGGCTTGATATGGGCTTGTAAACATAGAAAAATCAAACCTACCCTCTAAGAGTAAACCACCATCTGCTGTTTTCATTGTTGAATGTTGATCTGCACTACTTATTCCAGTTTCATCTACTGGTGGAAATTGTACTGTATCGGATTGGTAATCTTTATCTGGGTTAGTGAAATTTACAATAACTCTATTATATCTTGAATTTTTACTTTTACTTGAAACTGATATGCCACCAATAATATTATCTTCTGTTAATGTAATTGATGCTGAACCAGTAGTTTCAACTAATATATTATATATACCAGATGAAAAGTTTAAATATGACCTTGAACCCCTCACAAATTCTTTTACGTTATCAATAGCTTTTCTTGAGGTATCAATAACGATATGGCTGTCCATTAAATCAATCTGGCTTGCACCACTATAAGGTGTGATATTGGCATTACATACATCACTAGCAGTTTGCCAATCAGCAAAGTTACTATCAAAATAACTGTTAGCTATTCCCATACCAAATCTGTCATTTCTTAAATAATCTAATAATTGAAGAATGGGGTTATCAGAATATGCCCATGTAGAACTTGTGTCTTTCCTATGGCTACTTCCAGGAGAGCCACCAGTAACAGTTGCGTCTAAGTTAGGGTTATATACCTTTTTGCCTTGAACTACTGCTGTAACACTCGGTAATGAGCCAAACTTATCTTGATTCCACTCAAATCTAATAGCAATATATGCCAAACCCCTTAATCTATGGTTACTTGTCCAAGAACTTAGGGTAGATAATAAGTTTGATGCACTTTGACTATCAGAACCAAAATGTGGTTCGCAGGTTATTAAACTTGCACCATCATAAAAATTAGCATCATTACTAGCCACAGTTATTTGTGAATTATCTGCAATATCCCCAGACCATGTAACTGTATTATCGTTTATTTGTATTGATGAAATGCCATTTATTTCGCCCTCACTTAATACAATAGCCATATATAAATATTGATTATCTGTTCCAGATGTTTCTAAAAAAACTACATGACCACCAACTTTTCTTGTTCCATAAACAATAGGAATATGACCATTTGCAGTAAATTTATTAACTAAAACCCCTTTTGCTTGTTGTTCAGAATGTTGCTGTGAAAAATCTGGTATTTCTGGCATGGGCATTATCCACCCAATAACATCTTCAGCAACACCAACAATACCATCAACTACATCTTCAACAAAATTTGATACTTCCTCAAATGGATTACACATTAATTTAATCTCCAATTAGAGCCTAAATTTTTAAAACCAAGTTTTTTAAATACTGGGTCTATATGTAAACCAGATGTTACCGATAAATACATTGGCAAACCTTTTGCAACTTTTTTAATTGAATCAACTAAAGCTGTAACTAATTTAAAATTTCTAAAACTTTTCTTAACATAAATTGTATGAATATGAATACATTCACTTTTACTAAACCAATATTCTGTTTTATGAAAAATAGCACAGCCTATAACTTGGTCTAAATCCAAATCTTTTAATAAAATTACTTTGCCTTTTTGTAATATCGCATTAATAAAGTTTTTTAATTTAGGTTCGTCTACTTCTGGATAGTCTAAATCAACTAAATCCTCATCTTTAAAATTTATCAATAAATCGCAAATTGTTTGTAAATCTTTCTTTTCTGCTTGATATAAATATATACTCATACCCTACCCCATCTAACATCTTTTACTGTTAGTGCAGAAAATTCCATACCTTTATCAGCACTAAAGAACCTTTTTTGGGAATTATCGGTGGTTGATCTGCCACTTGTTTTACTAAAATTTCCCCAATGTGATGTAATTGTTAGAATTAAATTTGCCCTAGTTGTATTATCGGTAATCTTATAATTGTTAATTGTACCATAAAACAATAAAAATGGGTCTGATATTAAAGCTAAATTTGTATCTAAAAACCCTCTATAAATATGAACGTCATCATTTATTATATTTTCATTAAGAACTATAGACACATATGTTTGGTCTACTGCTGACAAACTTATAGATAGACTATTCTTTGAGGGTTTATTTGTTTCACTAACCCCAGTTATACTTTGTAAATGCCCATTAGATAAATAGGTTCTTGAACTACCAGAAATATTTGAGGTTATATTGAAACTCGCATTAGTTAAATAAACTGGTGTTGCAAAACCAAAATCAATTAAAACGACTGGTTCTATATTTCCAGTAGCTAGTTCTGTTTTTACTGCACTTGTTAAACCTCTAGCCATTTACAAACTTTCTATTACATCAAACTCATAACTAAATAATAAGTTACCATCACCATCATTTTGGGTGGTTGCAAATTCTTGTACGTCACTTGCTAAGTGAACTGTAAATGGAACAGAATCATAAATAACAGAACTATCATTTGCTAATGCTACTCGTAAAGGTGGCTCTATTGTTACTGTTGAAGCATTACTAGATGATGTTGCATCTTCTACAACCATATAGACCTTAGAATGTGCAAACTTTATAAAATCACCTGCTTTTAATCTACCTGCACCATCTCCTGCAAAACCATTTATAGCTATAGTTGTGTCTGCGACTGCATGAACCCCATTAACCAGTATAGTATTAGTTTCGTTTCCTAGTGCATTTAAATAGCTTGGCATTGTGATTGTAAAATCTTCTTTTCTTGATCTTTGCTTCATTATAAATGCCATTATAGGTGCAAATTCTGACCTTTTCATAGGTGGATATTGCACTGTAAAACTAAATCTTTGACCTTGAATTTGTCTACGAAATGTTTTGCCACTATCGGTTTCAGAAAATAAAGTCTTTTGATTGCTTGAAAGATTGACTGAAATAAAGTTTGTATTTGGTAATGCTCCACTCATATTATCGCCATTCTACCCTTTTCATTTACAGCACTATTAATGAGATTAACTATAGTACCTCTTGAATTAACTAATAATTCGCTAAATCCTTTAGCATCTACTGTGCTTATATTAAAATTAACTGTTACTGCCTTACCCATTCCACCTAACTGACCATTAGGCACAACATTTGATGCTCTATCTGGAACAACTAATTCTGCTCCTGCTTCACCAACCAAATAAGGTTGACCTTGATTCATGCGACCACCTTGTTTGCGACCTTGATATTTTTGTTGTGCTATTGTAGCAACTTGTAATGCACCAAAAACACCTATTGCAATAGCTAGAGGTATATTAGGCAATGCTTGTGCAACACCTCTTGCTGTGTTTATAATTGCTTCTGCCATAGCAAATGCTTTATTTATTGCAAATGCTTTTTTATTATTCTGTGCTAATTGTGCTAATCCCTCTCTACCAACCTTTACAGCTAATTCAGATTTTGATTTACCAGACATTTTTTCTAAATTAATTTCACCTGCCTTGCCAGATTTTATTAAATTAAAATTATCATCAAATAGTTTTTTCTGAATTTCCATTTCTTTTTGTGCTGTTTCATGAGCCAGAGTAATTCTATCATCTGCAACAATTCTTCTTTGTTCAGCTAATAATTCATCTTGCTCCATAATTTTAGTAAGGTGATTTTTTTGCAGTTCAATTTCTAAATCAAACATTTTTGTGGTTTGAGCAAGTTTATCATCAAAATTTATACCACCAGATAATTGTTCTGACCCAGTCATTTGAGATGTTAACATCTGACTTCTTTTGCTCATAAACCCATCAATATCCATAGCTTTAATTTGGGCATCAGTTAACTTTTCTTGTGCTTTATTTTGATCTTCTATGGATTTGGTAACTAAATCTCTTGCATCAGCTTCAAGTACAATGATTTCTCTGGATATTTTTATTAGTTCTATTTCTTTTTCAATAGCTTTTTTTCTAGCTTCAACAGCCTTTTCGCCTTTTAATATTGATAAACTAAACTCGCTATTAGCTGATATAAAATCTTTTAATTTAGCACCAAATGCTTTATTTTGAATTGCTTCTAGTAATTTGGTTTGCTCTGCTAATCTTGATTCTGCATCTGCAAGTTTATCTGAATTTTTTGCTAAATGGTCTACTATCGGAACGACTTTGTTTAATTCATTTAATAAACCTATTGACCTTAAAAACTCTTTAGTTTCTGTTATCGAATTTTTTAATGACTGAACCATTTTAGATAATGCAGGTAACATTGGTGTAATTGCTTGAACCATAAATTCTTGAAATTCAGCATTTAATGCTTTCATAGAATTAGCAAAACTTGTGTTTGTTCTTTCAGCATCACCTTGTGCATCTGATGTACCTGCTATAATTAGATTTAATCTAGCTTGAACTTTTTCAGCATTAGTAACTTCTTTAGAATTTTTAGTTATGCCCATTCTAAGTAATTCTTGTTTCAATGTTGCTTCTGTTATTACAACACCAAATCGTCTTACTGTTTCATGATTACCAACTAAAGCACTTTGAAATGCCATCATAGTTTCTGTATCACTAGCATTGTTGAATGATGCCACATCTACTGCTAATTTTGTTAATTGTACTGAAAGTTTAGATGCTTCTTTACGAGCAAAACCCATAGGCACAAAAGTATCTTGTATAGAAGATGCCATGCCCTCTAATTCAAATGTACTCCTTCCAACTGTATCTCCAAACTTTTCTAATTGCCCTCTAACATCATTTACAAACTTACCAAAAACAACAGATGATTTAGATTGCATTTCTTCAACAGAACTAGCCATATCGACCATTTGTTTAGAAAATCTTAATGCTTGGAAAACAATAACACCACCAATAACATTTCTAACTGTGTTACCTAAAGCATTAAATGACTTTTGTTGTGTGGCTACTGATTGTTGGACATTATCTTTGAGTTTATTAACACCTTTAGTAGCTGATTGCATAGCTTGTCTGGTCTTATCTTTGGCTATGATATCTATATTTACTTGTTTGGTTGCCACTATCTACCTGCCTTCATTATTCTGTTTTGTCTTTCTTGTTCTTCACTTTGAAGCTTAAAATATGCTATCCACATATTAAACTCTTGAACTGACATTTGCAAGATTTCGGCAACAGTCTTGTGTAGTTTTT
>Ga0307488_10003873_pt1 | contig 12467 bp, 11 predicted proteins | sample SB02metaG_FD_202248 | JGI IMG/M metagenome (GOLD analysis project Ga0307488, IMG submission 202248) | Sea-ice brine microbial communities from Beaufort Sea near Barrow, Alaska, United States - SB 0.2 | ecosystem: Environmental > Aquatic > Marine > Coastal | place: USA: Alaska | collected...
GAAGAACAACTTAGTTAGACCGTGCAGCGTTAGACCGTGCAGCGGTCAGGGAAATTCCCTTTCACAGGGTGATTTCCCCTAATTTTGCTGCAGCGCTAAATAACCTTTTTCTTTTCCAACATTGAAATCAATTCGCCGAGCATCTTATCAGTACTAGATTTACTGAACGCGTCGGAAACAATATTGGTAATCTCCTTGTTCATCGAGGTGTTATTAGATTTAGCGCTTCGCTTAATCTTTTTGTGCATACCTGGAGTCAGTCTTAACACAAATTTAACTTGATCTTCATCTGGCATTTACAAATTCCTTCAAATTTCCCGTAACACGGATATCCGTGGGTTAACTATTAACGCATACAAACATAGCACTTATCTGACTGTGAAAACCTACTTTAGTTTCTTTATCGAGCACCTACGAAGCGAATGTTAGGCTGCCATATTCACGTCACAAATATAGCTTTTTCCACATGTACTGACAAATAGATGCATTAAGCCACAATGAAAGTATGGTCATAATATGACCATAAACGTCAGTGCTCTGATTGATCCAAACACTTGCTGCCATTAATACGGTGGTAGAGTACGTTTACTACCGACCCGCTGGAATCACTCTCGTGCAAACAATACGCCCCCTGACCCGCACCGCCATTACGGTGATAGCTTGGCCCATCATCCTCGCTAACCTTGCGACACCCATGTTGGGATTTGTTGATACCGCCGTGATAGGTAACCTTGGTGATCCCGCCTTGCTTGGCGCCATCGCTGTGGGAGGCATGATCTTTAGTTTCCTGTATTGGGGATTTGGATTCCTGCGTATGGGCACGACTGGTCTAGTGGCACAAGCCGCAGGCGCCAGCAACTCCCTTGAAGTCAAAGGCGCGTTTTATCGAGCCCTACTGACAGGTGCCGTTATCGGCGCGGTTTTGATGACCCTTCAATATCCTTTGCTGCAGGCCGCCATGTACCTCATTGATGGTAGTCAAGCCGTTGAGGCTGCCGCCATGAGTTATTGCACCATACGTATCTGGGGCGCGCCCATCAGTCTGGCTAACCTTGCGGTTATGGGTTACTTGCTAGGCGTGCAACGAACCCGGGCCCTGTTACTATTACAGATAGTTCTGGCCGGCAGCAACATCGCTCTCGACTTGGTATTCGTCGTAGGCTTTGACTGGGGAGTTGCGGGGGTAGCTGGCGCGACGGTTATTGCCGAGGCGCTGACCCTCATGGCCGGATTTCTCATGATCCGACAACAATGGCAACGCGATGGCATTGCAGCACACCTGCCCCTGTCTGCCCTGCTCAACATCACAGCGATCAAACGCCTGGTCACGGTCAATTCCGACATTATGATTCGTACTCTGTGCCTGACCTTTGCCTTTGCCTGGTTCACCAATGAGGGGGCTCAGGCCGGTGATGTCCTGCTGGCCAGCAATGCCATTTTGATGCAGTTCGTCACCTTCGCCGCCTTCTTCCTAGACGGCTTCGCCCTAGCAGCAGAAACATTGGTCGGACATGCCGTGGGTAATGCCCATACCAACACATATAGAAACACACATAGAAATACACAAAGCATAGATATAATCCTGCGCTACAGCAGTGAAATTGGCATGGCAACCGCCTTCCTGTTAAGTCTTGTGTTCTATCTGTGCGGGCCGAGCGTCATCAATGTGTTAACCAACAGTGAGGTCGTCAGGCAGACCAGTCATCACTATTTACTCTGGGCAGTGCTTGCACCGCCCATAGCCTTTCCTTGCTTTCTACTGGACGGTGCCTTTATCGGCGCTACTTGCACCCGGGAGATGCGTAACGCCATGATCGCCTCGCTACTGGCATTCATGTTGGCCTGGTGGGTATTAACGCCCCTCGGCAATCACGGCCTCTGGCTAGCGTTTCATGCCTATTTCGTCGCCCGCGCCCTGAGCCTTTACGTCTACTTACCGCAACTCAAGGCTCGGACTGGCTCAGCTGGCAGTCACACCGGTAACCCGCACCCAAGGCAGTAGACTACTACCGGTATTGAGGCGCTCGGTAGAAACCGCATCGATAGAGTTGAGCAGATCAACCATATTACCGCTGACGGTGGTTTCTTTGATAGGGAACTGTACTTTACCGTCCAAGATGTAATAACTATTCTTCGCAATACCAGAAAAATCACCCCGGTCATTCGGCCGACCACCTGAGAAACGGGTGATCAAAATACCTTCTTTGACGCCAGCCACCATCTCATCAAATGTACTACTGCCAGGCTCGGCGATATAACTACCACCACTGTTTATTGCCCGCGGCAAGCCAGTCTTGTTAGCACCGTAAAGCCCCAGCAAATAAGTCTTCAACACACCTTTGTCGATAACGGTTGAATCGGCAGCTTGATATCCGTCACCCGTGACCCAGTAACCACCACAGAGCTCATCACTAAGGGGCTTTGAATGCAGCGTCAGTAACGCACTGGTGACATGTTCATTAAGCTTGCCCTTATACATGGAGGTACCAGAAACCAGCGGGCCATCACTGATACGCGCTGTTAGAAAACCAACAAAGGTCATCAGACAGTCGGGAGTAATGACCATATCACCAACAAATTTCTCAGGTATATGCTGAGTTTCTACCTGCTCAGTTGACTGACGCATTAACAGGTCAATGTTACTGGATTGCTGAATTGGCGTATCCAGTTCAAGCGTGTTGTAGCCAGTGTACATCATCGATGAAGTCTTGCTACCGAGCTTCGAGCTGAACGATATACTCACCTGATACAAGCCACGAGAAGTGAGAAACTCAACGCCATTACTGTTAACAAAACAACTACGGCGTTTGAAATACGTGATACCCGACGAGCGCAAATTCAGGGTTGGGTAAGTTGCCGAAACATATCGTTGCAAGTCTTCAATACGATCATACATGGCATCATAGTCTGGCTCATCGATACCACCATGGAATGTTGCTGCTGGCTGCGCCGGAGCAATATCAAAGGCGGGGTCCTGCTGGCTACCCGCCGCCATACCCTGCAAGTCACTCACAGCCGTGTCGAGCGCCGCATCATCGACCTGATTGATCGACAAACTAGCGCGTTTGCTATCGGCAATACCCACAAGCCCTATCTCAGTTTCAAAGTTAGTCCGAAGTAGATTGATCTCGCCATTTTCAGCCTGCAGCTCATGCAGCTCATCGGCGCTGACCCGGGCCGCAGCTCTGTCGAAACCCTGGCCAAGAATCTTAACCAGCACCTTGTGAGCGAGGGATTTTTCCTGATCGGTCGACGCTGAGTCGGTATGAGTTAAGTCAGTCATATCTACTCTCCCCCAATATGAACTTTAGTTTTCACTGCAGGACCGCCCATGCCAACAGGCATCGGCTGCTTCTTGCCACACATACCCGCACAAGACCAAACCATCTCGTTAGACAGCATGGTGACCTCCTTAAGCATATCAAAGGCGACGCCGGAGATTGTAGTATCAGAGATGGCACGACCTAGCTTGCCCTGCTTGATCTCGTAGCCCATTTGCACACCGAACATAAACTCACTGGTGCTATCGGCTTGGCCATTCGTGGGCCGCATCAGCAAATAGCCATTGTCGATGGAGGCAATCATATCTTCGAGACTGGACTCACCCGGCAGGATAGCGGTGTTGCGCATGCGCACCAAGGGTTCGTCAGTGTAGTTAAAAGCCCGGGCATTACCCGTGAGGGGCATATCAAAATACTGAGCACTTTCTTTGTTATGCATGTACGACTTGAGAACACCCTTGTCGATAATCACAGCGTCCTGACTGGCGACACCTTCATCATCCAGATACACCGGCACTGGCAGGGTTTCGCCATTGTGTGTGTTAGCAAAATCTACCAACGTCACCAACTCATTTGCAACAGACTGGTTCAGGTAATCAGCCGCCACCGAACCCGCGCGAACAATGTCGCCCTCGGTGGTATGCCCGATAGCCTCATGCGCAAGAATGCCGGCGAGGTCAGACGCTAAAATGACATCAACATAGCCAGAAACGGCCTTAACCGCTTCCTTTTTATCAAGCAACTGGAGATACAGGGCATCAATTTTTGCAAACATCGGCTCGGCGCTGGTAAAAACATCCTCGAACTGGCCACGATGTCCGATCGCCTCGGATAACTCGATTGGCTCATCTTGATTATTTCGCGTCGTCAGCTTAATGCCGATGATGCTGCGCGTGTTGGTGTTATGTCCGTATGAACCCTCGGAGGTATGTAGCTTCTTCTCCATATCAAGGCAGTTAAGCGCCACCTGGCGGGATACCACCTCGGGACAGTTAGCGACGATGTAGGTATCAAGCTCCCGCAGCAAAGCGATCTTGCTTTCCTGACTTAAGGTCGGCTTGCCTGAGGTGAAATCACTGTTGGCCTCGGCGTTGGCGCGAGGCAAGCAAGCATCAGCCTGACCGACGCGCTTGGCCAGAAATGCTGCATTGCGGGTTGCTGCACCGATCGTGGTCTCGATGGCCTCATTGCCCATATCCGGGTTTGAGCAAAAACCCCACGCACCCTGGTCGTAGACCCGCGCCGACACGCCACCACTGGCATCTCGGGTATTGCTGACGACATCGCCATTGAGCAGCGAGATATTCTGGGATCGGTTTTCGTGAAGGCGTAATTCGGTATAAGACGCGAACTGATTTGAATATTTTTTTAGATCAATCTCATTGATACGCATGATGGCAGGCCTGCTGAGTTATGGGCTGAAATACGCGCCCTACACTATGGCATATGGGACGAAAAATCTATGTTACTGGGGGGGTTCAGCGCCCGGCCGCGACCCGCCTTTTCGCACAGGCGCGGGACAATACATCCCGAACCAATTAGTTTATCCTTTGGCATCGTCAATTTTCGGGAAATACCCGTCAAGACGCTCGCCGTTGGTGTTTTTACAAACGAGCTTAGCAGCGCCCAATCCATAAAAAGCTCACAAGAAGCTCACAAGGAGCTCACAAAAAGCGCTCACTCTCAACATCACAATTAATCCACAACAAGAAAGGTAAACAAACCATGATCTCAAGGGAAATTCATCTTAAGTCACGCCCAACTGGGTTGCCGACGGCCGACAACTTCGCCATTGTTGAACGTGAGATAAGCGAACCAGGCGCTGGTGAAATCATCATCCAGAACCACTTCATGTCTGTAGACCCCTATATGCGAGGCCGTATGGCCCAGGCCTGGCCCACCGGTGAAGTTATGATTGGCGGCGCTGTCGGTAAAGTAACCGCGTCTAACAACCCAGCCTTTGCGGTCGGCGACTACGTGACTCATGGACTTGGCTGGCGGGAATATGCGGTCACCAACGGTGAAGGTGTTGCAAAGATTGATCCGAATCTGGCTCCGCTGTCGAGCTATCTGGGTGTTATGGGCATGCCGGGCCTTACAGCCTACGGCGGCCTGCTGGTCACAGGCGAGTACAAGTCTGGTGAAACGGTGTTTGTGTCGGCTGCCTCGGGCGCCGTTGGTAGCATTGTTGGTCAAATCGCTAAGATCCATGGCAGCAACGTTATCGGCAGCGCCGGTAGTGACGAGAAGGTGTCGTTGCTGATGGAAGAATTTGGTTTTGATCATGCCTTCAATTACAAGACGGCCAATCCTTTGGAAGAATTGCGTAAGGCGGCTCCGAAGGGCATCGATATCTATTTTGAAAATGTTGGTGGTCCGCAGCTCGAAGCGGCACTGACCCATATGCGCCCCTACGGACGTATTCCGATTTGCGGCATGATTTCTACGTATAACGATGGCGAGACTCAGACTCCCGGACCGCGCAACCTGACGGAAACGATCTATAAGCACCTCACTCTGAAGGGTTTTGTGGTGTCAGCTTTTTTCGACAAGCAGCCTAAGTTCCTAGCGGATATGAGTGGTTGGATTAAATCTGGCGAGGTTAAGTACCACGAGACGATTTTCGATGGTATCGACAATGCGGTTAGTGCTTTTGAGGGTCTGTTCCAGGGCGCCAATAACGGTAAGATGTTGGTGAAGCTCGTTAGCGAGTAAATCTAGCGTCACAAAAAAACCGCCAGGCTCAGTGTGAGTCGTGGCGGTTTTTTTGTCTGTTAAAAGAGACCTGCCAGTCTTAACTCTCTGGCAACAGCAGCTCAAACGACTCTCGATAGTCCTCCGACAGATAAAGGCGCAACTCACCAGCATCTAGAAACGTTGATTGGCAGCTAGGGCAAAGCTCAAAGCGTATTCTCACCGGTGTCTCTAGCAGGCGCTGGTCCATGATTTTGTCGCACTTGGGACACTCGACGTAGACCATTTCATCATAATTAATTTCGAGATTGACTTCACTCTTGTCGACACTAACGAAGCCGTCAAGAACGTCGAGCCCCTCACGCGTGAGTTGATCGATATACAAGCCGTGGCATAGCATGCATCGGTCAACACGCATAGAGCTGTCACCGCTACTGTTGACCTGCTCAGTTTCGCCGTAACATTTTGGGCATTGCATATGCGCGAGCTCCTGAAAACTTAAAGAGGCACCATTATCCTAAAATTTGACGCTGACGCCAGCCCTGCTTTCATACTATGGTTTGAGCGTGGCTTGTAGATCGACGAAAGGGGGGCGGATGTTAGCCGCCGGCGACCACGGCGGGCAATGATACGCTGGCGAATGCCACGAGTACGTGCGCCCCAAAGGCGCCCATGGTACCTCTAATGCGTAGCTCTCGGTAATAGGGAGGTTGCCGGCGCAATCCGCTCAGGTGATGCTCTGCGGCGAGTAACAGCGGATGTAAAGCGCCTAGTGCGATGATTGTGCCCACGGGGGGCAATAGTAACAGCGCCCCAAGGCCGATGAGTACGATGCCATTGCTGAGCAGTAATATCTGTGTTCGCTGGTTGCTGCTGACGTCTGTCATGAGTAAGGCGAAGCCCCACCAATTGCCGGCTACAAAGCTGAGAATTCCGAAGGAGTAAAGGCTTAGGCTTTGTTGCGCGAAGGTGAGATCGACCCCGAAGAGTGCCAGCAGGGTGAACGCTAGAAATGGCAGGAGTCCGGCGCCAGCAAGAATGGTGGCCCACAGCTGGTGGGTTTGCTGGCGATCCCGTTGGTTTGTCACGGTTTGAGTCTCCTTAACGAATATGCGGCTGCGCTATGGCACTGAGCGATTGGGGGGATTGTTGTATGGTCACTATACTGGTTGGTTTTGGGGGCACAACGGGAGATTGTACGGTGGGGTTTGTGTGGTGGACTCGTGGCGAAGCAAAGCTGGACTTTTCTGTGTGCTGGTTGTCGGGATAAGGTAATTCTGCTTTGGCGACGGCTGCTTCCTGGGCCCTCCGGGCTGCCCTTGCTGCGTGCGCAGATGCCGTCGCCAAAGCAGAATTACCTTATCCCGACAACCCTTGAATATGGACATGGGATTTGGGGCGGTGCGCGTTTTGGCCGAGGGCCTTTTTACATGAGGAGGCTGGTGAGGAGGAAGGCTGAGAGAGCGATGGTGGCGCTTATTAGGGCGTAGGGCAATTGCGTGCGTACGTGGTCGATGTGGTCGGTGGCAGCGGCCATGGAGGCGACGACGGTGGTGTCGCTGATGGGGGATGCGTGGTCCCCGAAGATGGCGCCGGAGAGCACGGCGGCGAGGAACATGGAGGTCGATAGGTCTAGGGATAAGGCTATTTGCATGGCAAGGGGGATCATGATGGCGAAGGTGCCCCAGCTCGAGCCGATGGAGAAGGCTATGACGCTGGAGATGAGGAATAGCATGGGTAATAGCAGTATTTGGGGAATGGTGTCTTGTGTTAGCTGGGCGATATAGGCGCCGGTGCCTAGGAGGTTGGCGACGTCGCCGAGGGCCAGTGCGAGTAGCAGTATGATGGCGACGGGCAGCAGGCCGCCGGCGCCGCGCAGGAAGACGTGCATAAGGTCATCGAGGCTTGTTTTGCCTTGTCGCAAGACGAGTAGCCAGGCGCTGCCGATGGCGGCCATGACAGCCCAAAGTACGGCGGTTGAACCGGAGCCGGCACTGATGCTGCCGTCGCCGGTGACATAAAGCCCGAGGGGCATGCTGAAAACCATGACGCCGATAGGCACAATCATGAAGCGGGCTTTATCGGTGGGCTGAACGTCGGCTTGGCTTGAGAGAATGGATGGGTCGACCATGGGGGTGGCGCCGGGCCAGAGCATCTCGCCGCCTTGGGTACGTTGTTGGGCGGCACGCATGGGACCGATATCAACATCCCACCAGATGGACACGGCCGCGACGACAATGGCGGCCAAGGCGTAGAAATTGAACAAGATGGCGCCGATGAAGACTTCGATGGGGTCGGCAACGTTGGATGCCACGAGTAGGCTGATGATGACAGCGCCCCAGGCGTTGAGTGGTATGAGGATGCAGATGGGGGCGGAGGTGGCATCGATAATGTAGGCGAGTTTTTCTCGTGATATGCGATATTTGTCGAACAGCGGTCGGGCGATGGCGCCGGCGATCAGCAGTGTCATGGTTGATTCGACAAACACGACAATACCAATACTGAAGGCTAGCCACTGGGCTGGCTTGGCCCCTTCGAGCCAGCGCCTACGGGCTAGAAACGCGATGAAGCCGCGCACGCCGCCGACTTTTTCGATGGTGGCAATCAAGCCACCCACCATCAGGGCGAACATTAATATGCGGGCGTCTCCGGGGTCGGTAAAGACGGCAACAATGCCTTCGAGCCCAAGCCCGAGACCTGCTAGGGGGTTGACGCTGTGAAGTAGACTGTAGCCGAGCCAGATGCCCATGGCGAGAGACAGGATAACCTGACGGGAGATTATCGCGAGCACGATCGCGAGCACGGGGGGCAATATAGACAACCAACTGGGTTCGTAGATCATGGAGACTTCTTACCTGAAAAATGCAAAAACCTGTGGTCAGTGTACTGAAAATTGAAGTTCACGCGGCATATATAAAGCACTTTTGTCAGGGTCTTGCGCGCGACATCATCATTCGAGTTGATGATACCGCAAAGGGCAACACAAATAGTCTCGCCAGACTTCCTTGTATATACTCGAACGCCGGTGGCGGGGCCTAGAACACGCGCTCGACGTTGAAACCTATTTGAAACCAATATGAAACCACTATGAAACCAATCAACTTCTACTTCATCGGCGCCGGCAGCTGGTTCCTCGCCTACGGCATGCAGTCTGTGGTGTTCGCTTGGCTGGTGACGATGGTTTTGAACGAGAGTGCCGACATGGTCGGCATCGCGCAGATGGCATTCTTGCTGCCAGCGATGCTGTTCATGCTCTTAGGCGGCAGTCTCGCCGATCATTTTGGCGGCAAGCGGGTCGCCATTGCCGGGCACCTGCTCGCGTCTATTGCCCCTCTCTTTTTGGGCGTGACGGTATTACTCGAAGGCATGACTTACAGCAGCGTGATTATATTTGCCGTGATCATGGGTTGCGCCCAATCATTGGTTACCCCTGCCCGGGATGGGTTGTTAGCCTTGGTGGCTGACGGCAAGATCCAACGGCTGGTGGTGCAGGCCAGCATGATCCAGTTCGGCATCCAGATGCTGGGCTTTGGCATCGCTGCCCATGCGGATGAGCTCGGCGCCGCCACTATGTTGTTACTGCAATTTTTGATACTGCAGGTTGGCGTCATCGCTTTTTTTAAACTCAAGGTGCCCCATACGCGGCCCATCGTCGCCGACGGTCATCTATTGCAGCAGATTGGCACATCGATCAGCGAGGGGTTCCGTACAGTTCGCAGCTCACCCTACCTGCGCGCTGTGGTGACCATGAACTTGGCGATGGGCGTGTTTTTCATGGGCTCCTACATCGTCACCATTCCCTTGCTGATTCGCGAAGTTTATCAAGGCTCGTCCTTCGAACTGTCGCTGTTCAATGGCGCCAACTCCCTAGGCTTGGTGCTGACTATCTTGTTCCTGATGCGACTGGGTGACCTCCATCGCCAAGGCCGAGCACTACTGTTAGCCCAAGGTGTCGGCGCGGTGGTATTGGCGGGCGGTGGCTTAGGCTTGGGGTTTAACTCGCTAATTTTCTGTATTTTTCTATGGGGCCTCAGTGGCGGTTTTGCCATGACCATGTCGCGCACCATCATGCAGGAGATGGCACCCGCCGATCAACGCGCTAGGATCATGGCGTTCTATTCCTTCTCATTTATGGGTGCCGGCCCCGTTGGCGCGTTGTTGAGTGGCTATCTGGTGACGTGGTTCGGCCCCGAAAAAGCATTGATGATGTCGTGTGCCGCTATGCTCGTCGTCGTCTCCGTTGTGTCCTTGCACTCAAAACTCTGGAGCTTTGACCCACGACAAGCGACGGCGCCGTGACTATGCTTTCGCCCTTGGTTGATTTTCTCGATGCCCATCCACGCTTACTGGTCCTTACCGGCGCCGGCTGCAGCGCTAGCTCGGGCATACCAACCTATCGCGACCATGCGGGACAATGGCAGCGCAACACACCGATCCAGCATGCTGACTTTGTGCGCTTTGAGGCATCACGAAAACGCTACTGGGCGCGCAGCCTAGCCGGTTGGCCCGCCGTCTCAAAGGCCCAACCCAATGCTGCACATACCACCCTGGCGAGCATGGAAGGCCGCGGCCAAATTAGTTTGCTGGTCACACAGAATGTTGACCGCCTGCACCAGCGCGCCGGTCATCAACACGTGATCGACCTACACGGTCGCCTTGATCAAGTGATGTGCCTGGCCTGCGATGCTCGTTCCAGCCGGGATCTGATGCAGCAACGACTGCTGGCACTCAACAGTATCGACGTACCACTCACCACACGCTTGGCACCCGATGGAGACGCCGACGTCGAGGAACATCTGACCCAGACCCTCAACATTCCCGCCTGCGAGGCCTGCGGCGGTACACTTAAACCCGACGTCGTGTTCTTTGGCGGCGCCGTACCCAAAACCACCGTCGAATCGATCTATACGACACTGACCCACGTCGATGGCATGCTCGTGGTAGGCTCATCCCTGACCGTCTTCTCAGGCTTTCGCTTCTGCCGGCAAGCGCACAAACTAGGCCTGCCCATCGCCGCTATCAACCAGGGCACCACCCGCGCCGACGACCTGTTTAGCCTAAAAGTCGAGGCCGACTGCGTCAGCACACTGCGTGATCTTGCCCAACTCGATCGGCACTAAGCACACCCTCTGCAACGGTTTTTGATCAGTCGCACATCGCGCCATAGATAATATTCTTCAACTGCCCTCTAAAATTAAACGTAGCGGATGGCATCAACTGTGTCATAAACACCACAGACAAGTCCTCTTCCGGATCAACCCAGAAGATCGTCGAGGCAGCGCCACCCCAGTAAAAGTCACCCCAGCCCAAGCCACCCGTCTCGACCTGTCCCAGCGTCGTCGCAAATCCAAGCCCAAACCCCACCCCCTCATTGGCCGTCTCTGAAAAGCTGCCAATGGCAACCTGAGTCAAATCCTGACCATCACTGAGATGATTCAAATGCATCATATCCAGCGTCCGCGAACCAATAATACGGACCCCATCAAGCTGCCCGCCACAACGCAACATCTCAGCAAACCGGTAATAGTCACCAATCGTGCCTGTTAATCCAGCGCCACCAGACGAAAAGCTAGGCTCCTGCAAATACTTACTCGTCAAAGGATCATCAATCAACCGCAGGCTCTTGTCCTTATTACGACTGTAATTCGCCGTGAACCGATCCTGCTTTTCCGGCTCAACCCAGAAACTCGTATCGACCATCCCAAGCGGACCCAGAATATGTTCTTGCAAATACTCCGCAAACGGCTGCCCCGAAATAATCTCTACTAGCGCACCACACACGTCCGTCGACAGTGAATACATCCACTGCTCACCCGGGTCATAACGCAACGGCACACCCGCCAACTTCTGCACAAAACCCAACACCGTTTCACCCTCACCCCGACTCACCTTCAACGCCCGATAGACCTTGTCCACCGGATGACTCGACAGACCATAGGTCAGCCCACCACTATGATTCAATACATGCCGCATGGTCATCGGCTGATTCGGCGGCCGAGTACGCATATCCTCCCCTTCCCCAGAGATCCACACCTGCTGATCACGCCATGCCGGAATAAAGCGATGCACCGGATCATTCAACTGAAAATGCCCCCGTTCATACAACTGCATCAACGCAATCGACGTAATTGGCTTAGTCATCGAATAAATACGAAAAATCGCATCATCCTGCATCGGCTTATCCCGCTCAAGATCCATCGATCCAAAGTTACGGAAATACGCCAAAGCCCCATGCCGACCCACCATCACCTGACAGCCCGCGAGCTTGCCCGTTTCAATATAGTTGCGATTAATGTGATCTGTTATCCATTCCAGTCGATCTTCAGCTAGACCCGCCATTTCCGGTGAGATTTCCATACCCTTCCTCATGTAGTTCATAACATCTAATACATAACATCTAATACATAGCGTCTAATACATAGCGTCTAATACATAGCGTCTAATACATAGCTTCTAATACATAGCTTCTAATACATAGCTTCTAATACATAA
>Ga0307488_10003875_pt1 | contig 12457 bp, 13 predicted proteins | sample SB02metaG_FD_202248 | JGI IMG/M metagenome (GOLD analysis project Ga0307488, IMG submission 202248) | Sea-ice brine microbial communities from Beaufort Sea near Barrow, Alaska, United States - SB 0.2 | ecosystem: Environmental > Aquatic > Marine > Coastal | place: USA: Alaska | collected...
AGATTGCTTTTATGTTGCCAAATGCGTTGAATAAGATTGGAGGTAACACCGATGTATAGTGTGCCATGTTTTTTGTTGGAGAGGATGTAGACGGTGGGTTGTTTCATTATTCGTCCTTGAATAATTTCCGGTGCAGTGTTTTAAGATGCCGGATCGAGTCCGGCATGACGATGAAATGATGTTAGTCGCTAGTCGCTAGTCGCAAGCCACAAGTCACAAGCCACTCATCCGTCATTCCAGCGAATGCCGGAATCCATTATCTGCGCACGTAACAGTGGCCCACGTATAGATATTTTTCTCAGGCCTTGCGTATTTTCGTTATTACAATAAAAACTGATATAAGTCATTCCATCCTGAATTATTTTGTTCTATTAATGCAATTTTCCATTCACGTTTCCAGTTTTTCAATTGTTTTTCACGGCTAATAGCAGAATACATATTTTGATGACATTCGTACCAAACAAGATGATGCAGCTTATATTTTTGAGTAAAGCCAGGGGCGAGATTGCTTTTATGTTGCCAAATGCGTTGAATAAGATTGGAGGTAACACCGATGTATAGTGTGCCATGTTTTTTGTTGGAGAGGATGTAGACGGTGGGTTGTTTCATTATTCGTCCTTGAATAATTTTCGGTGCAGTGTTTTAAGATGCCGGATCGAGTCCGGCATGACGATGAAATGATGTTAGTCGCTAGTCGCTAGTCGCTAGTCGCTAGTCGCTAGTCACAAGCCACAAGCCACTCATCCGTCATTCCGGCGAATGCCGGAATCCATTTTCAATCTCGGAACGATATAAGATAGAGCGCCTAAATATTTCTACCCAACGACGTGCCTGTAGAACGCAAATCATCACAGGCCTGCATAATACGATCGGCCATATTACGTTCGGCTTTTTTACCGTAGGCGCGTGGATCGTAGACTTTTTTGTTGCCTACCTCACCTTCGATTTTTAGCATGCCATCGTAGTTTTTCATTATGTGATCAACTACTGGTCGTGTGTAGGCGTATTGGGTGTCGGTGTCGATATTCATTTTGATGACCCCGTATTCTAATGTTTCATGAATTTCGTGTAAATCTGAACCAGAACCACCATGAAAAACTAAGTCTAAATTCGCGTCTTCGCCAAGGGCGTTAACAACCGCTGTTTGGCCATCTTTTAAAATGGTTGGTGTTAGTTTTACATTGCCTGGCTTGTAAACGCCGTGAACGTTGCCGAAGGTGGCGGCCAACATAAAACGGCCCATCGAGCCAATTTCTTTAGCTGCCATCACCATGTCTTCGGGTGTGGTGTAAAGTTTGTCTGCGGCGACATTGGAGGTGTCATGGCCGTCTTCTTCGCCGCCGACAATGCCGGTTTCGATTTCTAAAATAATATCATTAGCGACACACTCAGACATAATGCGTTTTGATGCAGCGATATTTTCATCCATTGGCAATGCCGAACCATCGTACATATGCGAATTAAATAAATTAGGTAAGCCAGCCGCGCGGCGTTTTTTGGTTTCTGCAATGAGCGGCATTAAAAATGAGTCAACATATTCTGGATGGCAGTGATCGGTGTGTAGTGCGATATTTACATCGTACTCTTCTGCCATTAAATGGGTGTAAACGGCTAGGGCGATACCGCCTTTAACCATAGAGCCAACGCCTTGTCCCGATGCAAATTTACCTCCACCGACCGATACTTGAATAATGCCATCTGAATTGGCTTCTTTAAATGCAAGTAAAGCGGCATTAATGGTTTCGCTAGAACTGATGTTAATAGCAGGGTAAGCAAATTTATTTTGCTTCGCATTGTCGAGCATTTGGCAGTATTTTTCGTAATTAACGACAGGCATTTTCTTGTCCTTTCGGCATGAAATAAAAGTTATGTAAGATTGGTGTCAATATAATCATCGGCATCCGATAGAATGACGATGATTTTTATTTAGTGAGTTTTTGCTCTTTCTTCTAATATCGCTACAGCAGGTAATGTTTTACCTTCAACATATTCTAAGAATGCGCCACCGCCGGTCGATATGTATGATATTTTATCGGCAATATTATATTTATCAACCGCCGCTAAGGTATCACCGCCACCAGCGATAGAAAATCCTGCACTATCAGCGATCGCTAGCGCCAGGGATTTTGTGCCTTCGCCAAATTGATCAAATTCAAATACGCCAACAGGACCATTCCATAAAATGGTTTTTGCATCTTTAATAATAGCGGCTAATGTCGCCGATGTATTTTTGCCGATATCAAAAATCATATCGTTGTCAGTCACGTCAGCAGCATTTTTTTCTGTGGCGTTAGCAGATTCAGAAAACTCTAAGCCAACAACGACATCGGTAGGTATTGGAATGTGGGTTTTTTCCATTAATGCCTTGGCATTAGGAATTAAGTCTTCCTCGTAGAGGGACTTGCCTATATTTTTACCGCTGGCCGCTAAAAATGTATTCGCAATACCGCCGCCAACAATAATTTGATCGGCTTTGTCGGCCAAGGTTTCTAGTACGGTCAATTTTGTTGATACTTTTGAACCGCCAACAATAGCCACTAGCGGACGCTCAGGGTTTGCTAAGGCTTTTTCTAATGCGCTTAGTTCTCTAGTCAGTAATGGGCCGGCGCAAGCCGTGGGTGCAAACTTAGCCACACCATGAGTAGATGCTTGAGCGCGATGGGCGGTACCAAAGGCATCCATCACAAAAATATCGCATAGGCTCGCATAGGCTTTTGCTAAGTCTTCAGCATCTTTTTTCTCGCCGATATTAAAACGAACATTCTCGAGTAGCACGACATCGCCATCATTAATGTTGATACCGTTTTTCCAGTCGTTAATTACCGGCACTGTGATATTGAGTAATTTTCCTAAAAGATCAGCGACAGGTTGCAGAGAAAATTCATCGGTGAATTCACCTTCGGTGGGGCGACCTAAGTGCGACATCACCATGACTTTTGCGCCTGCTTTACGGGCAAGTTCAATCGTTGGTAATGCGGCACGAATACGTGCATCAGAGGATACTTTACCATCTTTAATAGGCACATTTAAATCTTCACGAATTAATACGCGTTGACCAGTAAGGTCAAGATTGGTCATAGATAATACGTTCATCGTGGGGTCTTATTTCCTATTTTTTTAATGTTGATTAGCTTGTTGCTTGGCTAGTTGTTTGACTACGTCGAGCATGCGGTTAGCAAACCCCCATTCGTTGTCAAACCAAGTAAGTACTTTCACTAATGTACCTTTAGTGACAGGGACACCGTCAGACAGGACCGTGCCGCCAGCCACACGTGTTTGGTTAGCATCGACTATACCCGAGCGCGTGTCGTGGTTAAAATCACATGATGCCAGTGGCTCTTCGGTATAGCCTAAAATAGCAGGCATTTTTTCTGAAGCAGCTTTCAACGTATTATTAATATCGGCAGTCGTGACCGCTTGGCTTATCACAATGGAAAGATCCATCGCCGATACATTGGCTGTAGGTACGCGCATAGCCTGTGCTTGAAAACGTCCTGCTAGCTCGGGCATTAAGCGATCAATGCCTTTCGCTAAGCCGGTTTCAACGGGAATAATTGACTGGTACGCCCCGCGAGTTTTTCGCAAATCAGTATTGTGATACGCGTCGATAACCGGTTGATCATTCATCGCCGAGTGAATGGTGGTGATCACACCGCTTGCTACGCCAAAGGCTTGATTAAGGGCATGAATAACAGGAACAATACAGTTGGTCGTACAAGAGGCGTTAGAAATAATAGTGTGATGCTTTTCTAATGTGTGTTCGTTAATACCGTACACAATCGTGGCATCGACATCGCTCTCGGCAGGTTGAGAAAATAAGACTTTTTTTGCGCCCGCAGTAATATGTTGCTGAGCCGTCAGGCGATCACTAAATGCGCCCGTACACTCTAAAACGACATCTACGTTCAATGTGTTCCAGGGTAAGGGGGCAATGGCTTCTTCGTGAAAGATGCGAATTTTATCGCCATTGACGGTGAGAACGTCGCCGTCTAATGCGACATCACCTGAAAATTTTCCATGAGTCGAATCGTATTTTGTTAAATGAGCAATGGTCTTACTGTCGGCCAATTCGTTAATGGCAACGATGCAGATATGATCACTTAACGCAGATTCATAAAACGCACGTAGCACACAGCGACCAATACGACCGTAACCATTAATAGCGATGTTGAGCATGGCATTGCCTTTGCGCATTGAAAATAAAAAAATGGATCAAAACGGGATCAAAGCCTATGAATCTGACCCCGTTCGAGTGATGATATTATTCGCCTAATAAATCGTCAGCCGTGGCGAGTACGTTATCGAGTGTAAAACCAAAGTGCTCCATTAGATCATCGATCGGTGCAGATTCACCAAAGCTACTCATACCGATAATGCGACCGTCAAAGCCCACAAACTTATACCAATAATCTTCATGTGCTGCTTCGATAGCAATACGTGCACCCACTTCAATAGGCAGTACTTTTTGTTTATACATGGCGTCTTGTGCACTGAAAATTTCGGCGCAAGGCATAGAAACCACACGAATTTTATGGCCACGTTGTGTCAGCTCTGTTGCCGCGTTTACGGCTAGTCCTACTTCTGAGCCGGTAGCGATAAAGATGAGCTCTGGCTCACCTTCGCAATCTACAAGGGTGTAGCCACCTTTTGCGATATGAGTAATTTGCTCTTCGTCCCGTGCCATAGGGGTTAGCCCTTGACGAGAGAAGATTAAGGCGCTTGGACCATCGCGGCGTTCGATAGCAGATTTCCAGCATGTGGCCGCTTCAACGGTGTCGCAAGGTCTCCACGTATGTAAGTTAGGGGTAGAACGTAAAGAAGTTAACTGTTCAACGGGTTGATGAGTGGGCCCATCTTCGCCTAGGCCAATAGAATCATGGGTATAAACAAAGATACTTTGTATGCCCATTAATGCTGACATACGAACCGCATTGCGGGCATATTCCATAAACATCAGGAAGGTCGCACCGTAGTTGACAAAACCGCCATGTAAGGCGATGCCATTCATCATCGCGCTCATGCCGAACTCACGTACACCATAGTATAAGTAGTTGCCGCTGGCATCGTCAGCTTCAATACCTTTTGCGCCTTTCCATAATGTGAGGTTAGAGCCTGCTAAGTCGGCAGAACCCCCTAATAGCTCAGGCAGTAATGGACCAAACTGATTTAAGCAGTTTTGAGAGGCTTTACGTGAAGCAATTTTTTCTGAGCTCGCTTGGCATTCACGAATATAAGTATCAGCTTTTTCACTAAAGTCGGCAGGTAGTTCGTTGTTAATAACACGACGGGTAAATTCAGCCGCTAGTGTTGGGTGAGCCGCAGCGTAGGCATCAAATTCTGCATTCCATTCTTTTTCAGCTGCAATACCGGTGATTTTGGCGTCCCAGCCTTTATAAATATCTTTTGGGATAACAAAAGGTTCATGTTTCCAGCCTAAAGCCTCGCGTGTTAACGCGATTTCTGCATCACCTAGTGCTGCACCGTGAACAGATGCTGTGCCTTGCTTGTTAGGTGATCCAAAACCAATGACTGTTTTGCAACAGATAATAGTTGGCTTGTTGGGTTCGGCACGCGCGGTTTCAATAGCGGCTTTAATCGCCTTACTATCGTGGCCGTCTACATTCGCAATAACTTGCCAGCCGTAGGACTCAAAACGTCTAGGCGTATCATCGGTAAACCAACCTTCTACATCACCGTCAATAGAAATACCATTATCATCATAAAAGGCGATTAATTTACCGAGACCCAGCGTCCCCGCCAGTGAACAGACTTCGTGAGAAACTCCTTCCATTAAACAACCATCACCGAGAAAAGTGTAGGTGTAGTGATCGACAACATCATGGCCTTCGCGGTTAAACTGCGCAGCCAGTATTTTTTCTGCCGCCGCCATGCCTATCGCGTTACCAATGCCTTGGCCTAATGGGCCAGTGGTCGTTTCTACGCCTGGCGCATAACCGTATTCAGGGTGGCCTGGCGTTTTGGAGTGCAACTTACGGAAGTTTTTTATCTCATCGATAGGAAGGGCATAGCCCGTTAAATGCAGTAGCGAATAAATTAACATAGAGCCGTGGCCATTCGACAGCACAAAGCGGTCACGATCAACCCACTCAGGGTTTGCAGGGTTATGCTGCAGGTAATCATTCCACAATACTTCGGCGATGTCCGCCATCCCCATTGGTGCCCCAGGGTGACCAGAATTGGCTTGTTGTACCGCATCCATACTGAGTGCGCGAATAGCGTTGGCAAGTTCGTTGCGAGAAGGCATAAACGAGAGTTCCTAAGGTAAGTAAACGTGCTGTAAATGAATGTAAGTGTAGGAGGAGTCTCTAGTCATCCCAAAAAGGGCGCTATTTTCGCATATTTAATGGGTGGGTAACATAGTATAGTGCCGAAAGTAGAGTCTATTGGCTTATTTTCGAGCTGTTTAGCGACAATACTTAACCGATAACAGTGCTTGTCTTATTGAGTAATAAAATAATTTCCTTCGCGGCTTCGGTAATCTGTGTTGGCGCACTTTGGTGGGGCGTTATGGTTACTTTTGGGTGATGCCATAGGGGATTTTCATTGGACAGCGGCTCTGCTTCAAAAACATCAAGAAAAGCACCGCGCAAATGTTCATTGTTTAACAGCGCAACCAATGCGCTAGTATCAATAATAGCACCTCGAGAAAGTGAGATGAGGGCGGCGCCTTGGGGAAGTAATGATAGCCTTTGGTGATTTAAAAAGTGATAGGTGTCTTGCGTATGCGGCAACATGTTGATCACAATATCGCACTTATCGATGGCGTCATTAAATGCGTCATCTCCGTAATAGGTGTCGATGTTGTCGATGTTTTTAAAACTTCTTGACCAACCTGACACGCAATAGCCGACTTGCTGCAAATGTGTCGCGATCGCACCGCCTAAAATACCTAAACCTAAAACACATACGTTAATATCGTCACGTTGCTTATAATCTCTATCATTAATCCATTGCTGTTGTTTTTGAGCCTGTGCAAAAATATCGAAGCGTCGTTGGTAATGCAACACAGCATATTCGGCATAGTCACACATGGCGATTTTCATACCGGCATCGTGGAGCCGATGAACGGTTACGTCGTCGGGTAGCTGAAGGTGTTGTTCAGCACTGCCTATGCTCGCACCTAAATAAATAACATGTTGTAACCGAGTCGCTGATCTCCAATCGGTCACGCTAGGTTTCCACAGAAGCAAGACTTCGATACGGCTTATGTCACCGCCAGAGCTATTGTTAGGGTGGATGTTATGGAGTTGAATATTGCTAGCCACCGCATCAAACGCACCTTGCCATTCAGTCATGGAAAACTGAGTACTGTGAAAGGCAATATTAATATGTTGATGTGTCGATGTATGCATATTGCACTCATTTTATGGATTGCATTCTATGGATTAATAGTCACTGCGGATATTTTTTTATGGAATCGAAAAAATATCTGCATCACTATTAAAATATTTGAATTCTAACGTATTACCCGAAGGGTCTCTTATAAAAAAGGTTCCTTGTTCGCCTGCTTCACCCAAAAAACGAACCTTAGGCTCAAGACGAAACTCGATGCCCCCCTGTTTAAGTTTTTCATGCAGTGCTTGCCATTGGTCTTTTTTTAGTACCGCACCAAAATGAGGAATATGAATGTGGTCACCATCGACCATATTACTACAGATGTCTGTGCTCTTATTGTCATCACTAAGATGTAAACTGAGTTGATGACCAAAAAAGTTAAGATCTACCCAGCGTTCCGCTTGTCGCCCCAGTGTGCAGTCTAAATAGTGAGTGTAAAACGCGATAGATGCCTTAATATCAGTGATAGGAAAAGCGAGGTGAAATACTTGCATGCTAGACACTCCTAAGTGTGAAATTGTTAACACATCAGTTAATATTTTTTTTAGCGGATATTTGGTTTTGTGGTGGGCTTGACCGTCGATGTCGTCACGGGTGCGGTCGATTGATAAAGCCACGCATACTGACTAGCCGGTAAGGCATTAAGCCCTCGCGCAAGTAATGCGATGAAGATGATACTAAAGACCAGCCGTGCCCATAAAACGGCTGATAAATCGGCACCCAAAAGCAACATCAATAAAGTGTCTTCGATAATGCTGTGACATAAGCCGAGAAATGCAATGGTTAAAAACACATCTTTGCCATCAATCTCACCCGATTTCGCTTCGCGAATCAGAATGCCTCCCCCAAACGATAAGCCAAGGGTTAGCCCTACAACGATAATGTTGGTCGCTTTTTTCCCAATCCCTAATAAGCGCAGTAACGGCGATAGTAAATAGTGAATGGCTTTTTCGATCCCTAAGTAGCGTAATAAGTGGATGGCTAAGGTTAAACCGGCAATCATCACCAACGCTGCAAGTAGGGTTTTACCTTGAACCGTCAACCAGCTCAGCCAATCGTTAGCGCTGGCTTCGGGTTGCCATAAGGTGCTCATTGGCACTTGTAACGCGTCGAGGTTGTCATAGCTATGGTATAGGATTAAACCGAATACCATAGAGCCGCCAATACGCAATAGTAGTGTAAACCAGAACTTTACGCCGGCGGATTTGGCTATCATCGCCTCGATAGGAAGTCCGTGAGCGATGAGCATCATGCCTGCCAGAACGCTGACTTGGGCAACAGTTAATTGTTCTACGCCGCCCAGTTGGTAAAAAATCGCCATGCCGGCATATAAGTTACTGGCCATTGCCGTGACCCAAACGAGTCCCATTTCACCGGGTAAGCCTACCCACATCATTAACGGGCCAATAGCTTCGCCCAGTAGGGTAATCCATCCCATTATCTCGATGAATCGAACAATAATGAGTACGGGTAGCATGATTTTCAGCAAGCTCCAAAAAATCAGCCACACCTCCAAAATCCAACGTCCGATCACGGTACGGTTAAGCCCAGCGGCAAGCTGGTAGGACATTGTCGATAAGCGTAGGCGGGTATTGCTAAAAATGGAGTGGTGCATGTTAGGGGGCTTCTGTTGATGGCGGTTATTCGTAACGACAAATATGACGTGGGTAGATTATCAAAAAAACAAAATAATTAATGCTTTTTATCTGTCTACTATAAAATTATAATTTCTTTTATGTGAATCATACAAAATATAATAAACTTTTGCGGAATTTTTTATGAAACTTAATGCTATCGACATTCGCATATTGAAAGAATTGCAAAGTAATGCGGATCAAACGAACCTGTCTTTGGCTGAAAAAATTGGCTTGTCGGCACCCGCATGCTTAAAACGCGTGCAAAAGCTCAAAGCGGCTGGTGTGATTGAGAAAGTGGTTGCTATCGTATCTTCCGATGCGGTTGGCCGTAGGCTGAATATGGTGGTCGAGATCGAAATGGATACCGATGACCTTGCTGTTGGAGATAAATTAATCGAAGCGGTTAATCAGGCGCCAGAAGTAAAACAGTGCTACAGAGTGACAGGTGAAGTAGATTTCGTGCTTATTGTGAATGTTGCTGATATTTTTGAATATGAGACGTTTTGTGAGCGTGTCATTTATCCCCAAGCGAGCATGAAGAAATTTACTACGCTCATCAGTTTGCGCTGCACTAAGTTTGATCTGTCTCAGGGGGGGCTTGCGGCGTCATAATATCGCTGTGCGGGTTTTTTCTGTCAGCTTTAGCGATATAGCCAGACGCTTTTTTAGGGCTCGTTTTTACATTAGCAGCCTTGGCCCTTTTGAGGAGTTTTTGTCTGATTTTCTTTTGTCTGTTCATAAAGGTATCATCTATGGATCAAACGGGACTATTTATTCGTAAATAGACATTAACGTAATAGCGGTATTAGCTCGATGGTGAGCGTCTTGGTGTCGCCAACAGGGCGGAAACAGTGCTAAATAGTGCTAAATAGTGCCGAAATGTTTAGTGGAGGGCATCATGCCAGACAATATAGAAAGAAGTAAACGACTACGCAAAAAATTACATCTTGATGAATTTGCTATCATCGGCTTTAGTTTTGAGTGTCGAGTGAATGTTGATTCGCCTACCGATTATGAGGTGTTTTTTAGGGAGTTCGCAGTGTTAGTGAATGCTAGGCACCTGTATATCGATCTTGAAGGGCGTGAAGACATATTTACGGGTCGGGTGACATCGGCAGATCGTTACGGTGACGCTACAGAAGAAGACCGTGGAGCCATAGAAACTATGCTGATTAATCACAGTATGGTAAGTGAGGTTACTGTAGGTGGGTTGGTTGATGCCCACTATGGCATGTAACTGTTTGATCAATTAGCCCTTACAATCTACGTTAACTTATACCATCGGGGCCAGTAAATGACTATAAATTCATTAGCATAAACCGATGAGTCTAGACAGCGCCATTACAATTTTTATGGACATTTTTATTTTTGGCTGTCAGCATATGAGCCTGCTTCCTCGCCCATTACCCACAAAGTTTTTGCCGGTTTTATTCAAGCTTCTAAATTTCAGCCTCAGATCACTACAGCGATTTTTCTGCATATCGCGTTTCGGCCAAAATTATGGACGCGATGAAGAATCATAGACATAAGAGACGACTATTATTTCCTCATTAATCAAACAATATGTCGGGCAATACCCGCTAGCTATTCAGCAGAAAGTGCAAATATTAGTTGATGAAGAGCGCTTGGCAGATTTTCTATTAGAGAGACATCCTGTTCAGCATAATGTCAGTGGTGACCACGAACTGCGTGAATACGTGATGAACATAAAAAATCATTATATGAAGAAATCTTCGCCGCTGAGCAAGGTTATTTATGATGATAAATTGCATGTTATTCATAATGCTTTGGGTTTGCATACCTATGTGTCACGAGTACAAGGCGGAAAGCTAAAAAGCAAAAATGAACTGCGAGTGAGTGCGATGTTTAAAAAAGCGTCGACGGATATGTTAAGCATGATTGTCGTGCATGAGTTAGCGCACTTAAAAGAAAAAGCACACGACAAGGCCTTTTACCGTTTGTGCGAACATATGTTGCCCAACTATCATCAGGTCGAGTTTGAAACGCGCTTATACTTATTGCTATTAGAGATGAAACAAACGTTATACGAAAATTAATATGTAAGCCTCGGCTGAGATTAATTGCTCATTATTAAACACCCTATCCTTTAAGTCAGTTAATGCAATCATCAAATTATTTAAGGTAATACTTTTGCTAGTCCCTCAAGGTAATCATCGAATTGGTGAATATCGTTGTGAGCCGCATTTTTTATGGTTATTAACGTACTTTTATTTTTGGTGAGTTGTTGTAATCGTTGACTGTGGTCGATAGAAATAAGCTCATCGTTACTCCCATGAATAAACACGACGTTTGTGGCTATATTGCTAATGATTTCGTCGGTCCGCAGAGGATAGCGGAGTAGCCACGAAGGGACGAAGGGGTATTGTTCCTTTGCGACATCGACCATACTGCTATAAGCAGAGACCAATACTAATAAGTCAGAATCGACATCTTTAGCCAGTATAGTTGCTAGCCCCGACCCTAATGAGCGCCCATAAATAACCTTTTTCTTATTAGCATATTGTGGGCTAATAAAATTCCATGCAGTGCGTACATCGTCGACTAATTGTTGTTGGCTAGTTATCTGTCCTGTACTTTTGCCATAGCCACGATAATCGACAATAAATAAGTCGTAATTAACACGCTCATAAAAATCTAAGCCCGTGGCCCACGTACGTAAAGTGCCTGCATTGCCGTGTAAGAAAAATATCACCCCTTTAGGGTTTTTCTGTTTTATATGTAGCGCGTGTATTTTTTTGCCGCCTTCTACGGGAATATAGACGTCGTCAAAAGCGTATGGGATATCAAAAGCGTAGTCGTCAGAAAGTTTTTCTGCGGGAAATAGTATTATTTCTTGTTTATAATAGAGTAGTGCTAGCACTAGTAAGTAGAGGCAAGCCGGGATGATGATGGCTAACCAAACGATTGTCTTTGTCATGATCTGCAATTGTCTCAAGATTATGTGTTTGTTAATCATACCCTAAAACATATTCAAGTGTGTCATGCACGCTTTTGGTGGTATACATAAAGGGTCATTTACGGGTTAGTGATTAACGTAACTCCCATGACACCCATAAATCCGCTGGCAATTCGGTCAATAGACTGCTTATATTTGGCATAAGAACTTTGTGCTTTTTTTGTTGATAAGACAACGGAGATCAAACAATACCAACCTGCATCAATGGCAAATGCCGCCATCACTAATAGAGGATAGGAGTAGGTAGGCAATTTTTCCGGTAAAAAAGCGGCGAAGATGCTCGCGAATACAATGGCCGTTTTTGGATTGCTCAGCTGGGTTAGAAAACCGATGAGAAATAACCGAAAGCTGTTTTTATGTGGCGGCGAATTATTTTTCGATTGAGACGTTTTTTTCTCTATAGGTTTGTTGGAATTCCGCCATATTGTATACGCTAAGTAGCATAGATAAAAACCACCGGTTATTTTCAGTGCTGTATACAATAGTG
>Ga0307488_10003876_pt1 | contig 12456 bp, 17 predicted proteins | sample SB02metaG_FD_202248 | JGI IMG/M metagenome (GOLD analysis project Ga0307488, IMG submission 202248) | Sea-ice brine microbial communities from Beaufort Sea near Barrow, Alaska, United States - SB 0.2 | ecosystem: Environmental > Aquatic > Marine > Coastal | place: USA: Alaska | collected...
GCCCAACAGTTAATATCAAGCTGATCTTTACCTGACCCTATGTCACATACTGTTTTTATGCTTTTTATAAACTCTAAATGATCTGCAAATCGCTCTAGTGTTTCTCTACTATGAGCGTGACTTTCTTCTGCGCTTGCAAACATTAACTAAGAACTCCTATTAATGCCCACTGCCTAGCGTTCTGCCAAGTTTGATCAAACAATTCTAGGTTATGGAATATCTTATTAATACTTTTTATTGTTGGTCGTTTAACTGCACTTAGTGCTTCTATATGTGCTTCATTTAGATACTCGTCCGCAGTACTAAACATTTTTTGAACATCTCTATAACGCTTCCAACCAGCAGCACTTACTTGTTTTTCTCGCATGCTTTTGAGTAGACTTAATTTTTCAATATTAAACTGTTCTTTATGTTGCTCTACTTCTGACAAAAGATTGTATGCGGAATTATTTACTGTTAAATTACTAAACTTGGACATCTTCCATCCCTGCAGTGCGCAATCTGACAATATGGCCAAGCATAAAGTTTTTACTTTCCAAACCCTTCATAATACCTAGCCACTTGTTACGTATCAGTGCTACTTCATTAATAATAGTCTCAAAGTCTACTACCTCATCCTCGCCATCCACATACTTTTCAGCATCACGTGAACTAAGAGCACGTTGATAGTTTTCTAAATATTTGGTAAAATGTTTACGTCTTATCTTACGTAATTGTATATTAAGATGATTAAGTACTGCTTCGATCTCTTGTAGTTGGCCGAATCGTATCTCTGTGCTTGCTGGAAGTTCTTTAATACTTTTTTCTACAAGACCATGAACACTTACCTCTTTACGTGCACTTTCTAGTTCGTTTTCAAAGTGCTCTATAAAGTCTGGAATCTTACTTAAATCGTTAGATACTATAGTATACCAATTTGCCATATCACTATTATATATGTTTTATGTGATTTGTCAATCACCAGTCGCCATCATCTTCGTCAAAATCATTTTCTTCCTCAAGCCCACCACTATATTCAACAGCTTGCTTGAGATACTTGTCTGCGCCTGCAAGAGCACTGATAGTTTCTTCAGGCAAACCGGTATCTATAAGTGCACCAATCCAGTGGTCAGCGGCCTGCTGTTTATCTTTAATATACTCTTTAAGGATTAGCCATGATTCTACTAGAATTTCATCCTCTTCCATATTCGTTTTATTCCTCAATAGCTTCTGAATCTTGTTCTTCTTGGACAGACTCCTCTGCGGGATTATTTAGCAAACCATTTGAAATATCTGACATGATAACTTCAAGTTTATCACCAGTCCAGCCCTTGCGGAACTCCAGCATTTCATCGCCAGCATGTGTTGTGTACTTGAGGCGGTTGCCCTGTTTAGTTAATAAGCCTTGTTTCTCAAACATATCAAGCAATCCACTATACGGATCCATTCCTGATTCATATGGAATTTTAACTTGGACGCCTTCAAACGGCTTTGAATATCTGGTCTTCATAACCTTACATGCTGCCCTAATTCCCATGACATCGGACACCTTATTGCCGTCCGTGTCTTCCTTAAGTTTAAGTTTGCGCATGGCAACAACAATACTTGATGCATAGATAAAACCCTGTCCGCCGCTGATTTTATCATCTGGGTCAAACATATCTTGCGATGCGTATGTGTGATTAGTGGCAACAATTCCCACGTTATAACTGCCTATCATGTTAACTGTATTACGCACTAGTGATGTAAGTGCTTTGGGTTTTCGTCCTAAGTCACCTTTCATATCACCAGCTTCAAACTGATTAACATCAGTAGGTGTCATCATCATTCCTAAACTATCAAGTACAAACAGCACCTTAGGGCGTTCCTCTTCTGGCATCGCTCTATAATCTTTCATGAAGGTACTAATGGTCTTCGCAACATCATCAATCATACTCATGCTTAGTTTAAGTAGTTTACTCTCATCAGTATCAACACCTAGTGCTTTCAACCATGATTCATCAAGTGCGTTCTCTGAATCAATTAATACTACAAAGATACCTTGATCTTGGGCATTCTTTACAATGTTACCGCTAGCAAAGTAGCTCTTACCTGCTCCTGATTCCCCAGCAAACACTGTAACTTTGCCCATAGGAACGCCTTTATGGAAGTCTCCACTAATAAGATAGTTAAGTGCAAGTGATCCTGTGCTAATCCAATCAGTAGGATCGTGGAACCCAATACTAAGTCCGTCAATGCTCTTAGTAATATCTTTTCTAAATTTACTTACGTCAAATGCTTTAGGCATTATTATCTCCAATTATTATTAAAAAGAAAATGGGGGAGGAATTAACCTCCCCCTAGTATTAAGCCTTTTGACGGCTTCGGATCATTGCAAGAATGTCTTCTGCACTCTTGCCTCCGCTATCCCCAGCTGGTGCTGGAGTTGGGGTTGCTACCGGAGCAACTACTTCTGGTTCTACTTCTGCTACCGGAGCAACTACTTCTTCAGTTACTGGTGCTGTTGCCGCTGGCGCACTAGGTGCTACTGCAACTGGTGCTGCTGGTGCAGGTGTCCCAGCTGGAGCGTCGATGCCATATGGACGATAGTATTGTCCAAAACGTTCAACATCATATGGTTGGCCATCTACAGATGCCTCAAACATTTCCTTAATAGCACCAAGCTCTACCTCATTTGGACGCTTGGGCAGAAAGTCGTTCAAGTTATGTAATCCAAAACTATCAACTGCTGCACGTTGTACTTCTGTTAGTGCAGTTTCCTTGCGAGCCCACTTGCTAGTAGAGTAATCAGCGTACTGACCCTTGGTTGTTTTTGTAACACGGAAGTCAAGACCCATGTCATAGTCTGTGGGGAGTTCCTGGATGTCAGGATCCATTAGTGCATCCTTAATAAGATTAAAGATGCTTGGACTAATAACAAACCTACGAATTGGATTCTCTGGCTGATTGTCATCTACTAGAGAATTTTCTACTACGAAGCCCTGAAAAATATATGAACGTTTCTTCCAGTACTTGCGACCCATATCTTCAAGACTTGGGTCTTTAAACCAGCCACGTACTTCACTTAGTACTGGACATGTATCATCCCACATTTCCACGCATGGTACTTGTACTACTACTTGATTTGAATGATCGCCCTTTACGCCATTAAAGGGCAAACGAATCATAAGACGCTCTTTCCAAAAGAAAGTATTTGATTCATCTGCGTCCGGAAGGAAACGTAGTACTGATGTTGAACCTTCTGGGATATTCCAATGTGGGAAAATTGCGTTGTCGCCGCCGCCTGTTCGCTCGCTGCGAGTCTCTTGTGCTTTTAGTTTTGCTCTAATTTCTGCTAGTGATGCCATTGTGCCTAATCTCCTATAGTTGCCAAATGTGCCTATTTGTATGCCTAAGATACATACTGCTTTAACTCTTACAGTATATAACAAGTGTATTTATACGTCAATATAAAAAGACGTTATTTTACTCAAAAAAAGAGGCCCATAACGGACCCCTTTTAATACTCAAACATAAAAGTTACTTTTAGTTAAATAGTTTGGCCCATTTGGATAAATCTGTGCTAGATGCTGGTCTATATCCTTCTTCGCCCACATTAATGCCAAAATTTGACTTTGCTGTTGACCTTAGCCCTGCATGTTCTTTAATTGTATCTATGTGACCTTGATCAAGGTCAATTTGCTTATTTTCTTCCATACTTACTTGCTGTCTTACTGCGTTAATATCTTTTACACTAAATCCAGTTACTTTACTGATCTCTTCATTGCTCTTGCCGTCTTCGATCATCTCTTGAATTTCTAGATGAATATCGCTCGCCCGGCCTTCATCAAGGTCAACTTCTTCACCAAGTAAATTTAAGATATACTCTTTGGGGTCTGTATCCAGTGTTTTTGCATATTTTAATGCACCAGACTTGTCACCCCTTTTCAACATTGCGGCGACCGTCATCATATCTTTTTTGTCTACACCACCAGACTTATTAGCATATGCTTCAAGTTCTTGGCCTTTGATTGCTAACCTTGGTTTGTTTGCTTGCATCGTCGTATTTTTCATCTTACCTTCATCAAGTTCAACTTCTTCTTTATTGACATTGACTCTCTGACCTTTCGAATTCATTCGAACGCCTTTTTTCCAATCATCTTTTGAAACGCCTTTGTCTCCATGTATTTCTCTATGAGCGTACCAACCGTCATCATCACCTTCTTTATCTTTGACGGCTTTGGTCATTGGCTCTTGTTTGTCGCCGTCACCATCAATATCTAGGAAGTCTGGCTTTGCTTCTTTTGCTAAAACAATATCTTCCATTGTATCCTCATACTCTTGCATGGGATCATATGTTGCAGACTCTACATCTTCTTTAGGACCTTCAATTGCTTTAGGCTGTGTGATAGCCATTTTTACAAGTTTAACTGCTTTGCCCTTTTCTCGTTTGTATTCTTCTGGATCAATTGTTTTAAGACCAAATGGCGTGCCTTCTGATCCTACTAAATCACTCATCTTAGCAGCAAAGTTTTGCGTTTCATTGTCCATTGCTCTGTCTGCAATATCGCTTAGAGTCAATCTAAGCATTGCATTTATTTGTTCGGACTTGCCCATGCCCTGCATATCCATTGACTGATATGTCCATTTTCCGCCAGGTATTAAATCAACTTTTTCTGGTAACTGATAATCACCAATACCAATTGTGTCGTCATCTTCAATTTCTAACCAACCAGCCCATTCTGAACTAGTACCGCTAAATTGTGGATCTTTTTCCCATCCGCCCTGCTGTTCACCTGATTGGTCCACTGCTTGTGCGCCTAGGTTATCTCCGTCTACTGTGAAACCTCTACGCTGTGCTTCTTTTTTCCACTTATTAAATGTATTAAAGTCTACATCGCCTTCTTTTTCTCTAATCTTCATTGCGCGGCTCACTGCGCCTAGGCTACTCTCTAATCTATCATCAAATACTTCACGTGTGAGTTTTGTTTTTAAATCACTTATATCGTTCTCATCGACTTCAATATCACTTGGCTCGTAGTTCTCAAAATAATCTACATATCCTTTTTGCTTACTAACTGCTTCTAGTGTACTTTTTAAGCCATAGTAACGATCGGTTGCAAGGTCAATAATCTCTTGGCTATCTTCAGTAACGTAGTCATTTCTTTTAACGCCACGGACAAAGCTCTTTAATTCACCCATCTCAGCCATAATCTCTGAAATGTGTTCACCATGCTCATCGTTCTGATATCCACCATTGCTTACGTGGCGAGCCATTGCTCTAGCCCCTGGTAGATAGTTGTTTTCAAACCGTAATCTTTCACCTATCGCATTTTCAATATAAATTGCGCTAATATTTCTACTTCGACTTCCCATTTTTTCTTCGTCTACAGTTTTAGTATGCTGGACAATGAGCTTTGCGCCGTTTAGATCCTGATAACTCTTTTGTCTACTTCCGTATAATTTGCTTTCCATAGCGATGGCATCCTTGCTTTTACTTTGTCCTACTAAGAAATCAAAGTCTGCTTTGTCCAGTCTAGACTTCGTAATATTCTTTGCTTCGTAATTTAACATGTTTTGTGCACTAAAAAATCTTAGATCTTTGAGGAAATTATACCATTTGCGTTTGCCGTCGGCATCTGCTTCCTCAATAATATCACTTTTAAAGTAAACTTTAATTGAGCCTTCATCAAGTATACTAACAACTACACTACCGTAGTTATTTGCACCTTCTGTAAATTGGAACTCAAAGAATACCGATTCATCTGGCACCAGTGTTTTAGCACCGTCATCTCTGCCCATTGTTAGACTATTAAATTTTCCACGTAGTCGCTCGTGTAGATCTTTGGATAATGCACTCATATTGTATTTATTAAATTAAAACAAAAGGCATCGGGTCTCTGGTAAAGTCATTACTATCCCTTATTTGGTTTTCTAGCTCTGGTATGTAGGTCTTTAACTGCGTGGCCATACGCAGAGCAAGTACTGTACTCATTACTAAATCGTCTGTTTCACCTATTTTTGCAGCATAACTAGTACCATTAGCAATAAAATTTTTAAGTTCACTTACTAACATCTTGCTGTTAACGGTCATTCTTTCTGTTTCTACTAGTGTTTTTAGCTTTGCACAACTACTAAGTTTAGACCGTTGTGTGGTGTTAAATCCCTTACGGAAACGCCTAGCATTGCCGTGTGACTTGGTTTCGCTAAGAAAGATACCAGATATGTTTTCTTCACCTATATCAGCAATACTAATAAGGGCTGCTTCTCCCAGTGTGTTGTTTTCTACGCTATAGTATACGCTGTTTTCACTTTGTGTCTCCTTTTTCAAGTACTCACAAATTGCAACAAGTATTTTTATTTGTTGTGGTATAGGGGTTTTATTATGACACCATTCAGCTACTTGAGTCATACTAGGTGCTTCAAACACCTGTATTGCAGCAGGGTCTCCGCCTGTACCCAAACTAGGATCAAGTGCTACAATATATAGTCTATCTCTCATAGGCTTTCTGTACCAGCGAACTGTGCCTTGGGTAAACATAGGATCTTCGCCTCGCATAGATGTTAGTATTAGACTGTCTATTAGCGTTTCATCGTTAATAATAAACTCGCATTCATGTTCACGCCTAAACCGTTCCTCCCCAATGCGGCCTAATTCCTCCTTTTTCCACTGTTCATCTCTGTCAGGATGATCTTGCCAGTAACTACGATATGCCTTAAATCCGTTAATACCAACGTCTGTTTCATTTCCTTCAGCATCAAAGCACTTGTTAGCAAGTCGCCATATCTCTGCAAATTGATCTTCATCACTATTGGGTGTACTTGTAATGATTGCACTACCACCTGTTGCTAGTGTAGGTGATATACTGGTCCAGAACTCTCTAGCAATAGTAGGTCTAACAAATGCAAACTCGTCACAATATAGCAAACTAAGACTTAACCCACGTCCTGTGTTTTCTGTTGTTGCTTGACTAATAAGTCGTGATCCGTTTTCAAACTCTATACTGCCTTTGTTGTAACTAGTAACACCAGCACGTATATGATCAGGACATAGCTCATAAGCATAACGTATGCGGCTCATAATCTCTTGGGCACCACTATACTTGTGCGCAGCGATAAGGACAATGCTATCTGGCACAAACATCGCTCTCCATAACAAGTAACCAGCGGCTGTGGTAGTTTTACCAGTCTGCCTAGGCAACATGTTAACGTTAAATCGATGGGTATGGTATGTTTCTAACAGTTTTTCCTGATAATCATATGCTTGATATAGTAACTGTCCTTTTGTAGGATGTTGTATGGTAAAGAAGTTTTCCATAAAGTAATATGGGCCTGTAACAGGATCTGCACATTTGGCAAACTCTTGTACTTGGTCAGGTGTAAACTTCTGGCTTTGGTGTGCTTTTTTTATTAAAACACCCTCTAAACTACGACTCATCAAAAATCCTTAAAGTTACTCTTGGGTTGGTTGATACTTGAATGTATTCTGCTACAAAATCAAAATGTCTTGATAACAGTTGAAAAACGTCTTGTTGTAGTCGTTCACTAGCTATGCCGTAACTACTACTCCCAATACGTCTATAGTATGTCTTATTTAACCCATATCGGGTCCCGTACTTAGGAAAGACTCCGCTTAAAAATAAACAAGTGTCTCCGAGTTGTTTAGCACTAGTGTAATCTTTGTTACTTAAAACAGCATACGCCTCTGCAAAGGATTTTTCTGGTAAAAAATCTGGTTTATTGATAAAACTTGCTAATAGTGCACTAACATAGACTTCTACATTTTCTGGTAGTGCATGTCCTGTTTCTTCGCGTGTACTGACAATCATGTCATTAAATGGTAAAAAATATTCATCACGCATATGGTTAACTCCTACATAATATACTTATTAACAAAAAAGGACCAGTGATATTACTCACTGATCCTTAATCTTTAACGTAATGTTATTTGTTAGTCTTTTTTAATAATTGTCCAAATACCATAGGCAAGTCCTGCCCATGCTACCCATTTGATAATAGGACTAGCAATTAGTGCAAGAACACTAACTGCAATTACTACGCCGCCATCCCAACTGGTACGCTCAGCTAGTCTGCCTTTTATATAATTAACAATATTCATATTTTTCTCCCTTTAAGGTATCTGTAGTACTTGGCAACGTTTGCCATTGATCCCCAGTTTACCGGTTGAGGTTCTTAATAATATAATATATTAGGCAGTTACAACTTTCACACTTACGTTTTCAACTGGTGTGGCATTGCCATCAAGCCATTTGGCTTTTGCACCTGTTGCAAATTCATGTGTGGCTGCGCCAAACTGTGTTAGTGTAGCATGATTTGCAGTTAATTTAGTAACATAATAAGTTTTACTTGAACTATCTGTTGCAGTTAATGTTGCTTCACCGACTGCAATTGCGCCACTTGCTTTTGCAACTAATTGACAAACACTTGTTCCGTCTGAAGTTGTGCATGTAAAACGGTTTGTGCCTTTTTGTTTAATTACACTAGTGTTATTTGCGGTTCCGCCAGTAACACGAGCAATAAAACGTAATTGTTGTCCGGTTTGTGTATCGTCGCCGATAGCACCTACTTTTAAATTACCGTCGACTGTTTCAGTCATTTTCATTGGTCTTCCCATTTGTTTTCTCCTTCACGAGTTTACAGACGTTCTAGGTCTACGAGGTGGTGCCCCATAAACTAACGATTTTCGTTAGCAGTGTATTTATCTAAAACTTGTTTAACTATCAGCAGTAATTTTGTCTTTAGACCAGTATAGTTTAGGAGATTTCTGTACTTGCTGAGTATTATTAATCAATAACCCCCTATTATATAATTCGACTAGTTCTTGGAACGTAAAATTACTGCCGCTATGCATGTTATCGTTAAAGGAGATACTTAAAATATATCTTGGACAAGTTAAATGATTATTCCGCACCATGTGTATATTTCTTGTGTTATACAGTAAAGGAACGCCAGTTGTATAATTTATATTATGTACTTCATGTGTAGCGGGATTTATCATTAGACTTTCGTAGCTGCTATGGTTATCAGTTAGCAATACGTTTATAGCGGCTGTTCTTATTACATCTTTATGCCAATTTAACCAGCTGTCAGGCCAAAACTTCATTATAATTGCATGATCAATCTTAGCATAGATTTTATTAGTGAGATATTTAAAGTATAGATCAGGAACCTGAAAGCTACTATTCGTAGAGTTTGTATCCTCTGCGTGTTGTATTACATTGTGGCACGTATCCAAATCTAAAGATAGCTCTGGTATTTCGTGAACCATATTGTCAAGACTTGTCATATAGTTTTACTCTAATAGATTATCTTAGATCTATTATAAAATGTTGGGAATCTTTTGGATATGATTTTGTGGTATCTTTGTTAAGTGTCTCTATAAGGGGATTATCACCTACAAATTGGTTGCTGGCTAGATCATATCCTGCTTTAAAAGCATCACCGCCGCCGCCGCCACCTAATAGAGCGCCTATTGCAAGTCCTGCTTTGCCGGCGCCAGCCCCAAGGCCAAGCAGTCTTTTTAGAGCAGCCTTGCCTTTTGTGCCACCTTGTTTAACTAGATCAAGAAGGTATTTAGCGAGGCCGCCTTCATCTAACTGGATATGATGCACACTATCTTCTGTTACTATATGCAGATAGTCCCCGGGCTGTGGACCCATAGACTGCTCTGCTTCTGTTAGGTAATCTTTAAAAGATTTATTCATCTTCTGCTTTAAGCTCTTCTACCATCTTGCTATAATCTGAGTAAAATGATTCCTCAATGGTTTCTTCAACTTCACGTGGTTCTTGTGCCATAGCATTGTCACCACCTGCTGAGGCTGCATATGCTTTCTTAGGACCATTTAGTCCGCCACTAAGGCCAATTAGTTGCTCTTCTGCATCCATATATTCTGGCTCAGGAGCATTTTCATATTCATCAATTTTTGCTTCGTAATTTTCATAACCTGCAAGACGCATTAGCTCTTCAAGTGCTTGTACAGGAACAGCTACAGTCTCTTCAACTGCCTCTTCATCAATGGCGTCTTCTTCAACTTCATCAGCCTCTTCAACTTCTTGTTCGTCAAGTTCTAAACTCTCAGCAATGATGTTGTTTTGGCTAAGTCCCATTACGCCGCTGCGACCTGCTAGTTTAAGCATATCAGCCAGGATGGTGTCTTCTTCAACGTCCTCGTGAACTTCTTCAACAGCATCCAGTTCAACTGCTTCTTCTTTGAGTTTTCTAATATCACTAGGAAACAAATCAAATTCTTTTACTGCGTCCTCGGCGGATTTCCCAGTAGACTTCATCCATCTCTTTGCTTTTTCTATTGCTCGTTGTCTGCTAACCTCTGCCTTTTTCCTAGCAGAACCAAATGTTCTCGAACCCTCATCAATAACGTCATCTTCAGATGCTAGTACGCTAATTTCGCTAACAAGTTTGTTATCTTCTTCAGATACTTCATAATTTTGTGTAGCAGCAGCGTCAATTCCACGCTGGATATCTTCGTTGTCGTATCCGCTTTCTGCAATCTCTTTAAGTTTTGCTATTACATCAATCATGTGCATCGTTCTATTCCTTTGCAAACTCGTACTTACGAGTCTCTAAATCTTTCAACATATTTTCGTTGTATTTGTCGCCATAGTAATCATCAACTTTGACGTCGGCAGCGTCTTTATATTCGCTGTCTTCAAGTTTACTGACGTACTCGTCGCCTTCTTGGGTTAGAGCCTCTTCGCGAGCAATCTCTTCAGGATGATCTTTATTAATAACAACCATGTGACTTTCTGGAATACCCACAAATTGACTTACATAGCGATAGATTTGGTCTGCTGTTGTTGGATATTGTATTACAGCATCCATAATATTAACTTCTACATTTTGCAATGTTTGGAAGTCCATCGGATGCTCCTGAATTGGGGTACGCTTGGGTTTACTAAGACTTTTAAGGTCCCATTTCTCAAGGGCAGTTTCCATCTTGTCAAGCATATCATCATCGCACTCACATGCAACTTTAATACGGAATGTGTATTCTTGTTCGTCCTCAATGAGGTAATCTGTAAACGTCTTCATAGTTATCATCCTATATTATATTTATGCTTTTTTAGCTAAAATTTCGTTTAATAGTGCGTTACGATCCATTACGATGCCGTCTGTTTCAACAGCTTCGTCCTCGCCTGCTTGCCGCTTCTTTAGGTCTAGTTGTGCTTTTTTAAGTTGTAGGTCAATCATCTTTAACTTTTTGTTTATTTTGTTGTTCTTGGCACTGAGTGCAGTTTCTAGCATCTTACTAGCATTGTTAAATATCTCACCTGCAAACCGTGCCTCTACATTCATACCCAAGTCCATTAAGTCCTGGAATGTATCTTTTGCAGTTGTGGCAATCTCATCTAGTTCACGGTCACTGGTTTCCAAGTCACGTATCATTGGCAATGCTGCGTCAATCTTATCTATAGCGGTAAGTGCTTCCTGAATTTGCGGCAGTGTCTTGGGAGATTCTTTTTCTGTGGGGATACCAGTGAGATCATAATTATCCTCAATAGTCACCTCAGGCATATCTACGTCCTCAAGATCAAATAAATCGTTTAGTTTTTTTGTCATAATAGTACTTATCTGCGCTTTTTACCCTGGTGAAAGATGTCGCCTTCAGTAACAATACGGAACTGTACGCCTTTTAGTTTGCACCACTTTGCCGCGGCTTCCCATTTAGCGTGGTTGATAGCAATTGCAAGTTTATCACGTTGACTGGTTTTTGCACCCAGTCTGGTCTGACTCTCTGGCTTTATCTCTATAAGCTCTGCTCGTTTAGATCCTGTTTTATTCTGATACATTATAAAGAAATCAGGAACGTAAATACTTTGCTTGCCTGTCAACGGATTACGATATGGTATTTTTATCGACTCGCTTGCCCAATTTATAACGCTCGGATGATTATCAGCAAAACGCATAAAAGCATGTTCCCAACTACTTCTGTAGCGAGGAGGCTTGTTGCCGGCATATTTACTAGGGTTAGCAACTTCATATAATCCATTAGCCCAACGCATTATGCTACAACCTGTCTACTGTTTTCTATAGAGGTTGTTCTAAGTTGTTCATATCCTATTAAGCTAACGCCCTGTCTAGTTAAGTTTAATATTAATGAGAAAGTTTTCTTGTAATCTGCTGTATCTATTCGTTGTATAATATCACTTGGGTATACTTTAAGTTGATCGGCAGCCAGAAGCACTGCTACTGTGTTTGCGGCCACACTTGGGTCAGTAGGGTTGTCTGTTCTTGCTTGAAAAAAACTTTTTACTAATTCAAAGTCGTTTTGATTTACTACATGTTTTTGGCCAAAGTACTCTTGGAAGTATTGGTTTACATAGTCATCTATACTTATATTAGGATCTACTAGTTCTGTGCTTGTATCTATTGCCATTATACACTTATTCCAAATTCTAACTCAATTCGTGATTTTAGATCATCTCTTTCTTTAATAATAAATGTAGGGACACCGCCTG
>Ga0307488_10003880_pt1 | contig 12451 bp, 21 predicted proteins | sample SB02metaG_FD_202248 | JGI IMG/M metagenome (GOLD analysis project Ga0307488, IMG submission 202248) | Sea-ice brine microbial communities from Beaufort Sea near Barrow, Alaska, United States - SB 0.2 | ecosystem: Environmental > Aquatic > Marine > Coastal | place: USA: Alaska | collected...
GGTCAGCCACCGCGCGGGCTGTCGATTGCGCCATCGGTTCCTCGCAGCGGCCAAAGTAAAGCGCGCATATCGGCACTATCTTCGTTTGCCCTCAAATATTTAGGCACCTACCCCATACCCGTTTGGAGCTTTGCTCAGTCACCTTGCTCCAACCCTCGGCATACGTTCAGCGTAGCAGAGCAGATAACCCGTGACGTGGGAGGCATGATTCACTTGCCCCGGTGACTCACTGTGCTACTTGCCCCCCATGGTTCTGACGTAGGTGGCCCTCGAGGAGCGCGGCAACGTCTCCTGGCGCGGCGCCTACCAACAGTTCTCAGCCCGCTTCCGAAAGTCCATCGATGACTTCAACTGCATCCGCGCCATCGCGGAGGGACTGGCGCAGCCGGGGAGCGCGCTCTACGACCTGCCCACCACCGTCGCCGGCCGCGTGGTGACCTGCGCATACGGTGAAGGCCTCGTGCCGCTCCTCGACGACGATGGCTGCGGCGGCGACGCGGCGGCGGAGGCGGCGGCGGTAGCGGCCGTGTCATCAGATGCTTCAGAATTATCAGTGCCTGCAAAACGGTTGCCTCCAGCGGGGCTCGGGGTGCTCGGGCTGAACTTCCGCGTGATGCTGCGCAAGCGGCCGCTGCTGGCGTGGGAACTGGCCGCGGTGAGGCCTGTCAGCATATGATTGCCGCGTCATGATATCACGTTCAACTCAATAAACAAGAGTCTACATTGTGATAGTTGACGCGGCAGGGCATTATCTGTCAGGCCCTAGGACGCGGATGAGTTCGACGTGGTGACCTGCGAGCGGGCGCGACGCCGCGTGACGCTGCACGACGGGCAGATGGCGCGCAACGGCCGCACGCTGACGATGACGCACCGCCAATACTCGCTGCACCGCATCTTCCGCGAGCGCGCCACCCAGGACCGAGTGTACGCCGCCGCGGTAAGGCCTAGCAGATGTTGCCACCACGTGATCCTCCACATCTAGACCCTCGTATCATTTCGCGACTCGGCGCGGCCGCTGCCGACATTTCGTACGCCGTTGTTTGCGCATCATTCTCGCCAATGACCACTAAAGAAACGATTTCTCGGGGGCTGGCGACCGAAGTCATTTGCGCTGGTGCGTCAGCGATATAGCGGAATAGGTCTAATGGTATCACTTGATGTGGTTAGCCATCGCTGCCAGGCTCGCCTCCGCGGTGCGGCCGCTGCTGCGCCGCGCGCTGCGGGGCCATCGCGCCACAGCTGTGTTCTACGGTCAGACAGGAACCGGCAAGACGTACACGCTGATGGGGATGCTGGAGCGCGTGGCGGCGGAGCTGGGGGGTATGCCCGAGTACCCATCCGATGGCGGTGGCGGCGGCGGCGGCGACGGCAACGGCGGTGGTGGTGGTGGTGGTGGTGGCTCCGGTGGCGGTGCTCGAGTGCGAGTGTCCTTCTTCGAAATCCACGGCAAGAAGGCTTACGACCTGTTGCAAGGAAGGAAGGAGGTGCATCTGCGCGCGGACGCGGCGGGCGAGGTACACGTGCGCGGTGCCGCGGAGCCCGAGTGCCGCGGCGCGCAGCAGCTCATGGATGTGGTGGCGGGGGCGCTGGCGCTGCGCAGCTCCGAGGTGACGGAGCGTAACCCGATCTCGAGCCGCTCGCACGCCGTGTGCCACATCACCGTGCTGGGGCGCCCAGCACCGGGGGACACGCCGCGGGGTGCGGAGGGGACGTTGGTTAGTGAGGTGGGGCAGCTATCTGTCCAGGGAAAGGGGGAGGGCGAGGGCAGAGGGAAGACCATCGAGGTTGAGTGCGCGGGGCAGACGGGGCGGATCATCGGCAAAGGCGGCGCGAAGATCCGCGAGATCCAGGCATGGGGTGTACTAGCATTGAGAACTAGTACGCAACCGACGTTGTGTTCTGACGAACCGAGTCGCGTGTGTGTTTCGGCGCTTATGTTCCCTACCCTGAACGGAAGTGGTAAGTCATGCTCCGATCTCGGTTCGAGTGCATGTGGTCGGTGACCCTGCTGGCAGCAGCGGACGGGGTGCCACATCATCATCCGCAAGGTGGAAGGCATCTGCGACATCAGCGGCGGCGACGCGGCGCAGTGCGCCGCGGCGGTGCAGGAGGTTAAGAAGATCGTCCTTGACGGCCGCGAGCGCGACGGCGGGGGCGGTGGCGACGGCGGCGGGATCGGTGCCGGCTTGAACCACAACCGACGCCCCCCACAGGTCGGCGGTCGAACCGCTGCCGCTGCCGTCCACTGCGCCGCTGTCGCCGCCGCCCGCGCCCGCCACGCCGCCTCCCCCATCATCACCACCTTCGTCGCCCCCGCCACCCCCACCGCCACCCCCGCCACCCCCACCGCCGCCGCCGCCGCCCCCACCGCCGCCACCGACACCGATGTAGATGGTCCGGTGCGCGTGCGTGTGCGCAGCCTCCCCCGGTCGGCCGACGCCGAGGGTGTTGGAGGTGACAGCGCCGAGAATGGTGCGACCGACTCCGCGAACAACGGTGCAAACAAGGGTGGTGAGAGCGGCGGTGAGTCATCCTCACCAGCGGTGGTTTTGGGACGACTGGCGCTGGTGGACCTGGCGGGGTCGGAGCGTAATTATGAGACGCGGCGGATGACCGCCGCGCAGCACAAGGCAGGGCGGTGCAGGCTGACCCAAGGTTGACCCCGGCTTGAATGCGCCTGGCGTCACCGCTTGAATGCGCCTGGCGTCACCGCTTGAAGCCTAGATGTGATGGACCGGATTATCATTTTGCTTTCAATTGCAACATGCGCCACTATAACGAGGCAGGTGGTTGTTGAGAACAAGCCCTCTACTGACGTCGAATCGACGAGCCGAGTCCCCGCGTCTGAGCGCTCACCCTGACTACCCCAAGTTACAGTAAGTCATGCGCCGATCTCGGTTCGACTGCTTGTTCTTGCTGACCCTGCTGCGAGGAGAGCGGCGACATCAACGCCGCACTCATGGCGCTCAAGGACTGCTTCCGTGCGCACGCCGCCAACGGCGCCGCGGCGGCTGCTACGGCGGGGGCGGCGGCGCCTGGGCAGCTGCGGCCAGCGCGGCCCCCACCCCCAGCGGGAGCGCGCATGCCGTTCCGCGCGCACCGCCTGACGCAGGTCCTCAAGGGGTGCTTCACCGACCCGGCGCACCGCACCGTGCTGGTGGTGCGGCCTGCCTCACACTGCCCGCCACCTTACACGCATTGGAAACCTCGTTTCTTGACTTAACTGGCATCTTATGACAAAACAAGTGAAGCCATCACTGATATCAAATGTTATGTACTGATTTGTCCTACAACGTGGCGAGCAGTATGTGGCGGACCCTAGGTGGAGGCGATGGCATCGCCCAGTCCGACCGACCTGATCCACACCCGCAACACGCTGGACCACGTCACCCTCACGGCAGGGCGGTGCAGGTTTACGGTTTCAAAATATGTGTTGAAAGCGCCTGTGGTTCCAGGACTTGAAACAAAAACTGCTTGCAACTGACGCTTTCAAATTCAACTTGCGACGCTACGCAATGGCGCCCGACCTGGCAGGGCCTGTCACATATTGTTCGCCACGTCATAACACAAAAGAGAAAAGAAGTGAAGCTGTTACAGTACCGATATGGGTCAATATATGGATCGTATCGGGTCGTTTCGGCACGGGGAGGGGGTTAGAAGTCTAGTTCAGCTCATAACTTGCTTTATGGCAAACTGGTTGTTGGAAACGATTGTTTCCGCCCCAATTCTCCCAGGATGACCGCAAGTAGATCAAAAGTTGACGCTTGACAACGGGCATACCCTCTGCGGAAATAATGGTTTCTGAAAACGGGTTATGAGCAATACTCGTGATATCTGCTTGTCCCTGGGACCTGGACCGGCCGGAGTGGCGGCGCAACGTGGTTACGACGCTGGGCGTGGAGGCCGCCGCGCCCGAGGTGCCCGTGGCGCAGTGGACGCCTAAGCAGGTCTCCACTTGGTGGGGGGCTGCAAGCTGGAAACCGTGTTTAGACTCAGTGTCGGGTCTGGTCTTGAAGTATCATAATCCTGTGCGACCGATCAGAACTGTCCATTTCGAAATTTCCGCCGACCGACAGCCGGAAGTCTGACCAGATAAGCCCTCGGTCTCAATCAGTTACGGGAGACCGGTCTCCCCGACAACGACTTTAACGCGCCCTGTTTCAGCGCTTGAAACTCCAGTATGATGATACACTGTTTTCAAGATTTGCTTTCATTGTGAAGTCGTGCCCCTACAGGTTGGGTGGGCACGACGGCGGGCGGACGGTTCGCTGACCTGGTGCTGCCGGCTGGTATCGACGGGCGGGGCCTGCTGTCGCTCAATGCCGCCAGGCTGGCGAGTTTGTTCGAGGGGACGCTGGGGACGCGGGGGGCGTGGGTGATTGGCAGCGGGGGCGGGGAGGAGGAGGAGGAGGAGGCAGAGGGGGAAACGGTGGCGCCCGATGCAGCTGCCTCTTCTGCTGCGGCCGCCTCCTCTTACGCCGACGCCGCCGCCGCCGTCGCATCGTCATCCAACTCCTCCTCCCCCGCCGCCGCCACCGCCGTGGCCGCTGCCGCGGCCACCGCAGTTGCCGGTGATGATGACGCGGCGGCGGCGGCGGCGGCGGCAGCGGAGGCAGAGGAGAAGGCGGCGGCGGAGGAGGCAGCGCGGCGGCGGCGGCGGCGCACGGTGGGCGAGGAGCTGTTTGCGGCGGTGCGTCGCGAGTCGCAGCGCATCGCGGCGGCGGAGCTGGCGCGCTGCAGGGCCAACGCCACGGTAGGCCGGTGCAGGTTGATGGTATAAAAACCGTGTTGAAAGCGCCTATGGTTTCAGCGTTTGAAACTTTAATATCCATGATTTGCTTTCAACTGTTGCTTTCAGCTTTCGCTTGTGCCGCTACACCACGGGTGCCGTGCGCCAGGCGGTGGCCGCGCATGCGGAGGAACGTGCTGCCGCCTCCGCCGCCGCGGAGTCTGGTGCGACTAACGCGGGGGTCGGAGCGGGGCCGGGGGCGCCGCAGCTGGTAGGGTCTGGCATAGAGAAAGATAGAGAAAGAGAGGCGCTACCGCGTGTACGAGGAGGCACCAGGCTGTCGCCCTGGCCCCCGTGGGTCTGGCATACATTGCCCGCCACGTCATCCAACGCACTTTGACACCCTCGTTTCCATAAATTAAACGGCAGCCCATGACGCGATGAGCGAAATGTGGCAGACGCAAAATGTGGCAGACCCTAGCAGGTGGCAGCGACGGACGGCGCGGGGCAGGTGGTGTGGTGGATGGACGGGGAGTCGCCGGAGGTGGCGGCGGCGGCGGCGGATCAGGCACAGGCGCTGCTCGACGGTGGCGGCGGGGGAGGTGGCGGCGACGGGGCCGGCGGGGGCGGGGCCGGGGCAGGGGGTGTGGGCGGGGAGGGAGACATCTGATTGTCAAGTTGTTCAGATCAATGTATATCGATCGTTCATATATGCGCAACAGCGCGCTCGGCTGCCGCGTGTAATGCTACTTGCTTTATGCCACGGCTCCACTCTTGACGGACTAGGGCTTACTCCCCCTGGCTAGCCGCTGCGGACTGTCAGCCACTGTCTTGTCTTCGGCACCACCCTGCGATCGACTGGGCATGCCGTACCTTCGTTACAGTGCTCAACTCGCTGTCGCCGTCGCGCATGGTATCCCCCCTCTATCCCGTCCATGGTATCCCGTACTCATCCAAGTCCTCCTCGTCCGGCTCAGGCTGCTGCCGCACCCATGCCAGAGTCTCGGGGTGGTCCCGGGCAGCGTCTTCACACTCCCGCTTGACCCACGGGCAGCCGTGCGCCAGTGCCCACTGCAGCACCGCCAGTTGCCCACCTTCAGCAGCGAATGAACATGTCGCTTCACCCCACGGGCAGTCGTGCTCCCGCGCCCACTTCAGCACGTCCAGGTGTCCGCCAAAGGCGGCGGACCAACAAGTCTTCCCATCCCACGGGCAATCGTGCTCCCGCGCCCATCGCAGCACCGCCAGGTGCCCGCCCCGAGCGGCGGCGAATGATATCTCCGTGTTCCACGGGCAGCCGTGCTCCCGCATCAACTTCAACGCCTTCAGATTTCCTCTCGCTGCGGCGAACTCACAAGTCTGCTAGTCCCATGGGCAACCGTGCGCCTTCGCCCACGCCAGCCTTTCGGCGGATCCGAGAAAGTCCACAAGCTTGAAGACCCGCACCGCGTCCCCCGTCGTCTCTGCACGCGTCGGGAGGCCGAAGGGGAAGATGGCTCGGGGAAACACCACGTCCAGGAACGCGCTCCCCGTCCGCGCGAGCGAGATGCGGGCGGTGGGGTTCAGGCGCTCGAGCACCTCCTTCAGAAAGAGGTCGGGGAACCTCTGGAGCAGGTCGAGCAGCGGAGGCGAAGAGTCGCGGTCGTCGCCCCCACCAGAGGGGGAGGGCGCGGGAGGCGCGGGTTCGGGACCGACAGCGGGCGGGGGGATAGTCGCCGACATTGCCAGCCGCGGAGAGGCGCCGGCCGGGCACGCGAGGGCAGCGCGGTACGTGGTGCGTGCGGGGGGCGAGCGTGTTGTGGCAGTCTTTTGCGGTCGCCCCGGTGGCGTGAAACTGGAAGAGAATTGGGAGGGGGTGCCCAGCTGCCCAGTGGTTTAGGGTTTAGGCTTCATGGTTTTGGGTTCAGGCTTTAGAGTGTGGGGCTCGCATGAGGCGGTGCAAGTTGAAACCAGTTCAGCCCGTGTTGATAGAGCCTGGTTTCAACTCATCCAACTGAATTACGAGTCGACAGCTCGTGCTTCGAGTGAGTTGTTAGTCGTGACAAGTTGCCTGCCGCTGCTTCCCTTTTGAGCTTAACTTGAGTATCGTTGAGATGTGAGCTGTGATGACTTGTGTGGTTTCAGAGACAAGCCGGCTGGCAGTTGAGCTGAAAAGTGGACCACGAGTGTGCCGTCCCTGGCGGCGGGGGGGGTTGCGGCGGCGCGAGGAGGCAGCCCGGGCGGAGGGCGTGGTGGCATGCGGGCTCCATCTCCGTGCGGTGCAGCACACACTGCACTGACAGTCGCGAGTAGAGAGCGGATATATGTGGACATGGAATGGGAGCGTCTCCGTGCGGAGCCACAGCCTAGACACGCCTGGAGAGGGAATGCATATAGACATCTTAGATAACAAGCAGCACAATACGAATCGAAACCTTGCGTTCACGCCATGGAAGGCAGTGCTTCAGCCGCTGTCCCGTCTTCGGCCCCATCCAGTCGCCCCGCGGCGTGGCGCGCGTCGCCAGTCGGATTTGAATTGAAGGTTTGACTGGTGAGCTTGTGTATACATCGAACACATAGAGGCGGAGAGGTTAAGCGGACCACATGCATATGACCGTCTTGTCGTGGCGCCAGCGTCGTTACAGTATGAGTCGTGAGTCGTGTGTCGCGTTGACACGTGAGGGAGGCACTCACCCTACTCTGGCTGCTGCCGCACCCATGCCAGAGTCTCGGGGTGGTTCCAGGAAATGTGTTCACACGCAGGCTTGATCCACCGGCAGCCGTGCGCCCGCGCCCACTGCAGCACCTCCAGGTGCCCGCCTTCAGCGGCGAAGTGAGTTGTCGCCGCACCCCACGGGCAGTCGTGCTCCCGCGCCAACTGCAGCACCACCAAGTGCCCGCCATGAGCGGCGCGTTGCACGTACCCTCATCCCAGGTGCACCCGTGCTCCCGCGCCCATCGCAGCGCCGCCAGGTGCCCACCCCGAGCGGCGAGTGCGCACGTCCACGCGACCCACGGGCACCCGTTCGCATTCGCCCAAGCCAGCCGCTCGGCGGATCCGAAAAAGTCCCCGACCTTAAAGACCCGGCGACCCGCGACCCCGCTCCTCGTCGTCACAGCGCACGCCGGGAGGCCGAAGGGGAAGATGGATCTGGGATACACCACGTCCAGGAACGCGCTCCCTGCCCGCGCAAGCGAGGCGCGGGCGGTGGGGTCCAGCCGTTCGAGCACCACCTTGAGAAAGAGGTCGGGGAACCTCTCGAGCAGGTCGAGCAGCGGCGAAATATCGTGGTCGTGGGCGTTGTCGTTGTCGTCGTCGTCACCCCTGGCAGGGAGCGAGAGCGCGGGGGGCGCGGGTTTGGGGCCGCCGCCGGGCGGGGGGTCGACGTTGACATTGCAAACCGCGCGGGGAGGTGCAGGCCGGGCACGCGAGAGCGGCGCGGTATGTACGCGTGCGGTGGGGGCCGCGCTTGTTGTGGCAGGCTTTTGCGGTCCCGCGAGGCAAGGGGTGCCAAGCTGCCCAGTGGTTTAGGGTTTAGAGTCTAGTGTTCAAGGCGTAGGGTTGACGTCCTGTTAGGGTTCAGGGCTTAGGGTGGGGCATGGGCTGAGGGGGGGATGCGGCGGCGCCGTAAAAGGTCCCGGCAGCGGGGGGAGGAGATGCGGCAGCGCTAGGAGGCGGCCCGGGCGGAGGGGGCTTGGGAGTACGGGCTCCATCTTCGTGCAGGCACGCACACAGTGCACAGCCGCGCGTAGAAGAGTGGGGATACACGTGGACTTCGAATGGCGGGACCGTCTCCATGCGGCGCCGCTGCATGGGCATAGCGGAAAATCGTATGTATTTAGACATTCAGTCATAATCGAAAGCATGGGCATGCATACTCGAAGCCTCGCGCTCACGCCATGGAAGGCGGCGCCGGGCGCAGCGTCAGCCGCCGTGCCGTCTTGGGATCCACCCTGTCGCCCCGCAGCGTGGCGCGCGTCGCCACTCGGAGGTCGAGCTTCGCCTGATGAGCTGTTTCATACATGAGACGCATGAGAGTCGAAGAGGCTCGGCGAACCACATGCAGGTGACAGTCTAAGCGTCGGTACAGTATGCGTCGTGTGTCCAGTTGTCACGTGAGGCAGGTACTCATCCTACACTGGTTGCTGCCGCACCCACGCCAGAGTCTCGGGGTGACCCCGGGAGATGTGCTCCATCGCAGGCTTGATCCACCGGCAGCCGTGCGCCCGCGCCCACCGCAGCACATCCAGGTGCCCGCCTCGTGCGGCGTCGTAACACGTCATCCAGTCCCATGGGCAGTCGTACTCCCGCGCCCATTTCAGCACCGGCAGGTGCCCGCCCTCAGCGGCGCTCGCACACTCCACCTATCCCACGGACAGTCGTGATCCCGCATCCACTGTAGCGCCACCAGGTGTCCGCCTCGAGCGGCGTAGCGGCAACGTCTGCCAGCTCCACGGGCAACCGTTCGCCTTCGCCCAATCAAGGGAAAACAATGGCAGCAGTTCACCACCCGCGCCTCTTTGCCGCACAGAACTACGCCCGCTCCAATGACAGTGGCCGCGACGCCGCGCCGCGCCGCGCCGCCCCCCGGGTCCGTTTTCACCATGACCCCCCCTCCATCCCGTGGCTCCACCTCCCCCCCCACGTTCCCTGTGGTGTAACAGTTGCCCTCCCCCTACTTTGAGGGCTGTGCCTCGTAGTAATCGCGATCGACGTCAAAGAAATTTCATCACTCCTGTTTTCCATGTTTCTACCTGTTGACATCACCTCCCATCCACCCCAGAGCACAACACGACCAGATCCGCGAGTCGATAATGATTTTACTGACAATGGGTTTGAATTCCGATCATTTTTCAGATCAGCCTTTCAAAACCCAGAATGAATTCCAAAATGATCAAATCAGCCTGTCAAATTCCTGACCACGTCGCCATACAGATTTTCGTTTGCGCACCGCCGCGCTGCAAATTTGCGCTAAACTTCGGCGCTAGCGGCGACAGCTTTCCACACAGTGTGGAAAAAATGTGAGATAAGCGTAGAAGTTTAGCGCAAATTTGCGTGGAAGTTAACGCGTGCTCGTGGTTTGTATGGACAAACAGTCTGACAGCTTTGCAATTCCAAGAGGTGCCAAAAGTGTGGTTAGAGATCTGCGCCTGGGGCGCACCTTGTCCGCGCTTTTGGTGAATCGTCGGTAAAGTTCAGCCGTTTGCTGGAAATCCACAGTGCCCACACCTACCGCGTGCGGAAATGAACATCGAACGGTTGACATTGCATTCCTGCGCGATCAGACGAAAATTGAAGATGTGTACCGGTACACGTCCTGTCGCCATACAAAAAATCCCTAACCACACTTATGGCACCTCTTGGACCTGCAAAAGAGTTGGCCCGTCCAAGATTTCATTATTGACTCGCGGATCTGGTGACAGTCAAGTCAGCCTCTATGGCTATTGCCTCGGAAGTCTAGAGGAAAGCGCCCACGACCCCGCCTCGAACGAGCGAGCTCTCATCGCCCCCGTCGCGTACACACTCCGCCGCTGCCGCCACCGCCACCGCCACCGGAGCCACCCACCACCGCCACCACCGCCTCCGCCGCCCTCATCCCCGCTGTTGCCGTCGCCGGCGCCGACGGCGACGTCGCCGTCGCGGTCGCAGTCGCGTTCCTTCCTCGCTGCAGCTAGCGTGAGCGTGAGCGTGAGAACACCGACGGGTCACCCACTGACACACGCGCTGTATCAGCCCCGCAATTGATAACCACACAGGTGCGTGCCCCCGCCCGCCGCCAGCCCCGCCCCCTTCCGCTCGCCTCGCCGGCTATCGCACCATCGCGTCGGCGGTGTCGGGTCGCCTGGCGGCGGCGGCGGTGCCTTCCTGGTGTGCTACCGCTAGGTGCCGCTGGCGTGCGCGCTCTTCGCGCTAACAACCCTCGGCGCGCGCGCCCGGCGCCCCCGTCAACCGCTCGCAGGTGGTCGCTCGCCGAGCTGCGGCACTCCGTCGGCGCCCGCCAAGCCAATACCACCCCGCACAGAGCTGCGCGTGCAAAACTCCGGACAGACTCGACCAACGACTCACAGCACGGCGGCCCCTCGTGCTCCACTTCTCGCCCCCTCCGTGCGTCCCCTCGCTCGATATGCTACGCGGCCTGCCGAGCGTCGTTCTGTTCGTCGCCGCGGCGGCCCTCGCGGCGACGTCGCTCCTACTTTCGTTACCCACGGCCTCCACGGGCCCGCCCCCGGCCACCGCACTGGCGCAGGCCCAGGTGCCTGAGCGGCAGGGGCTTACACTCGTCCACTTGTCAGCTCAACGTAAGCACTTTGTGTGGACAGGGGCCAAGGCGGAAGCCTGGTGCCTCCTCATACACGCTGACGCGTCTCTATCACTTTGTTGGGGGGTGCCTGTGACAAACACGGCGCAGGTTACCGATGACCAGCTGACGAGTGTAAGCCCCTGCTGAGCGGGGCGCCTCTCAACTGGACGCCTTACAGGCCCGCGTCTCCTCCCTTCCAACCGCGACGAACTGGACCGGGGTGGCGGCGGCTGCGGCGTTGGCGGCGGTCCGCGTTCCCCCCGGCGTTCCGGGCGTGGCGCTCCCGCCCGGGACGTCTCTCCTTCCTTCGTCTCCCTCGGCATTCACCGCGGGCACGCCCCCAGCCGCCGCGTCGGCGCATTCGGAGGCGCCACCCCTGAAACCAAAACCAAAACCACCGCCGCCAAGATTCTCATGCGCAAATGGAGAGGATGAGATCATTAAACTCAAGACACGCGGCGAGGATAAAGACGCGGAGGCGACGAGAATGCGGAGCCGCCACCTTCCCGGTGACGCGCTCATGCAAAGAGGCGGAATTCCCGACGCGAGCTTCCTCGACATCGTCGTAACCGCGTACGACAAGGATCCTCGCGTCATCTTAAAGCACTTGGCTGGGCCCCACACCAGTTCCGTACGTATTCGTCAATTCAACTTGCGCATCATCGCGGTATAAAGTAGGATGAGGTACAAAATGGCGGGCATTTGAGCTGACCTGGGAACTACGCTAGTGAAGTGAGGCCCTGACTCCTGGAGAGTTGTTGCGCGCCGTCGGACATGTGCAAGGTCCGTGTGTACCTCTCGACAGGTTCGCCGCGAGCGGGATTACGCAACGGGAGGACCTCGGTTGGGCGGTGCAGGTTGACCCGATGACTCCCATATTGAAAACGCCTGGAACTAATCTCCTGACACTAAAATACGATGAACCGCTTTCAAATTTTGCTTTCAGTTCAATTTGCGCCACTACACCTCGAGCATGACAGCAGATGATTGGCTCTCCGTGCAAACGTCTTTTCCAAAGACGGTGACCACGGTAAGGCGGTGCAGGTTGACAGTATCAAACCCCGTTTTGAAAGTAGTTATGGTTTCAACGCTTGAAAGTGAATTACCAATCAACTGTTTTACACTGTTGCATGCAATTTCATCTTGCGCCGCTACACCACGGTTCCAAACACGGGAACCGAAGCACCTGGATACTTTGCACACCTCTCGGAACACTACGAAACGTTGGCGCCATACACGGCTTTCATTCACGGTAGGGTAGTGCAGGTTGACCCCGGGTTTGACTGCGCTTGGTCTCAGCGCTTGAAGCTTACATGAGTTGAGCAACTGTCAAGCTTTGCTTTCAATTTCAACTTGCGCCACTAAATCACGGCCACGTTGGCTCATGGCACAGTGACGCTCCCTGTAACATCATTGCTTGCGGGTTGTCACGAGCGGCGAC
>Ga0307488_10003881_pt1 | contig 12449 bp, 10 predicted proteins | sample SB02metaG_FD_202248 | JGI IMG/M metagenome (GOLD analysis project Ga0307488, IMG submission 202248) | Sea-ice brine microbial communities from Beaufort Sea near Barrow, Alaska, United States - SB 0.2 | ecosystem: Environmental > Aquatic > Marine > Coastal | place: USA: Alaska | collected...
ACCAAGTTATTAGAGAAGTTTCGGTAACAAAATCAACAGGAAATGCAGCTACCCAAGATACATCAGGAACAGCAGCTAGTGCAACAGAAGGTACACTTTCTCAAACACTACTACAAATTGTTGAAGATGTAATTACAGCAGGTAATTTAAATGCACTTCCAACAGCAACTTATCCAGATGTAAACTTTGCAGCAGCTGATTTAAAAGCAGCTCAAATACAAATTAAACGTAACAATAATGATACTGTTATTAAAACAGTAAAATATATTGATAATACATACAGTGCAATGTTTGAAGTGCGAAGCACTTATACTTATAGCAGAACGTTATGTGCTAGAGATGTTAGAGAATACATATACGGAATGAAAGTAGACGCACAATATTCTAGAAATTGGGATAAGAATTATGCGTCACCATTAGTAGCATATGATACTACTATAACTGAAATAGATTATACTGGTTGGTATAAAACTGCACTAGGCGGTAGATATTATACAAATAGTGTAATTGGATCACAAGAAGAAGATTTCTACTACTTACGTAACGGCACAGGACTAAGATTACAAACAATGGACGGATTGCAAGGCGATCTAGGTCCAGCAAACGCCTACGGCACAAGTAGACCAACAGCAGGTGCTTATGCATCACTTGATCCAGGTTGGGGACCAGCAGATGAGCGTGTATGGATTACAGCACGTTCGCCATATGTACAAAACTGTTCAACGTTTGGTTACGCAGCTATAGGACAAAAAATTGACGGCTCGCTACATGACGGCGGCAACGATTCAATTGTTAGTAACGACTTTACACAAGTTATATCAGACGGTATTGGTGCTTGGTTGTTAAACAATGGTAGAGCAGAACTTGTGTCAGTGTTTACATATTACTCACATATTGGATACTTGTGTGAAACAGGCGGAAGAGCTCGTGCTACTAACGGTAACAACTCATATGGTACATATGGTAGCGTTGCAGAAGGAGTTGATCCAGATGAGATTCCAGTAACAGCTATTGTTGATAATACTTCACAGTATAATGCTACAATATCTAAACTGTTTACTGACACTGATAAACTTTTAAGACTTGAATATTCACATGCTGGTAACGATTATACTGAAGCAAAAATTAATATTTTTGGAGCAGGTACTGGTGAAGTAGTAGTTGCAGACGAGTTTAGAGACGGAGCAGTACATAGAGTTGAAATTGGTGAAACAATCGAATCTCCAAGTAATGCAGGTGGTACAAATTATACTGTTGTATCAAACACAGCACAAGCAGGATCTTTAACAAGTATTAACTTAGCAGCTACAGATGGTAGTTTATCAAGTGCGTATATTGGCATGGCAGTTTATATAACTGGTGGTGCAGGTGTTGGTAACTATGGTTACATTACAGCTTATAACTCAGGATCTAAACTTGCAGCTGTAAGTAATAGATACGGCGTATCGGGTTGGAGCCATATTGTTCCAGGAACAACTATTGTTTCTCCAAACAGTTCGTCAACTTACATTGTTGAACCAAGAATTACTATTCCGGCTCCTACTAATAGTGCTGATGCATCTAATGTAATTGCAACAGATACTTTTAACAATATCAAGTTTGTTGAAACAGCAAACACATATACAGGTGTTGCTAGTGAATCAAACAGTGACGGTAGTGGCGCAACATTTAATGTTACACGCAACGGTGCAAAATATTACGTAACTGTTGCAAGTGCCGGTAGTCAGTTTGTAAGATTATCTACAATTACAATTAAAGGAAGCAACTTAGGCGGCGCTGACATAGACAATGATATTGTAGTTACAATTACAACAGTTAACGCAAACGGAAATATTGTAGATTTTGACTTTGCAGGAATTGGACGTAAAGGTTACTATACTGCACTAGCAGATGGAAATGTTTACATAAGCGTTGACGGCGGAGCAGCTTGGACAAATAGAACACTTGCTGGTAATCATCAAAATATTGCAAGTGGATTACAAAATGACGGATCAACAACAGCTAAACCTCATGCTGTAGTTGCAACTAGACCTAGTTCACAAACTATTGCAGTATCAACTGACGAAACATTAACAACGTGGTCTACAAAAACACTAGCATTAACAGCAGGCACAGTAATGAATGTTGCACAAGGTTATATAGGTGTAGGAACAAACAAATTTGTTGTTATATCTAATGGTGATCAAGACATTGAATACTCAACTGATGCTGGAGCAAGTTGGACAAATGTTGCAACAGCGTTACCAACAGGAACAGGCTACACTGCTTTAACTTACGGTAAAGGTTTATTTGTTGCACTAAGAACAGGCACAACAGACGCTGCAACATCAACAGATGGAGAAGTTTGGACTGCTAGAACGTTACCAAATAGTAAAAACTGGATAGATGTTGTATGGGGCAATGGTATATTTATTGCACTATCCAGCAACACAGGTGCTAATAACTTGGCAGTTAGTATTGACGGTATAACATGGACGGCAGCAAGTACTCCAAGTGCAACAGCTACACCAAGTGGAATTGCATACGGTCAAGGTGTATTTGTTATAACATACAGCACAAGTGAAACAATTATTGGTGAATCTTTTGATGGTGTTACTTGGACAGAAGTTACAGGCTTAGCTGATATTGGTGAAAAGGTTGCATTTGGTAATCCACATACAGTCGGCGCAAGCGTTCCAAAAGGTAGATTTGTAAGTATTGATGATACATCAAATACAGCAAAAGTAATTTACAGAGGAGCACCTGCACTAGGTAGAGCAGGCGTTGCAAACCAAAAAGTATTTGAAGTTAGAATTCTAGAGGCAGGGTCGGGGTATGATAGCGCACCTGCTATTACAATTACTGATCCGGGTAATATTGAAGATGTAGTACTAATTAGTAATATTGGTAATGGAGCATTAGGTAACCCAACATTTAATAATAGAGGTAGTAGCTTTATTACAGCAAGTGCAGAAGTTGATTCAACTGACTCTAACGGAGGAGCAGCATTTGCTCAAAACGGACAGTTTGTTGCTGTTAGAAGATTAAGTGCAACTCCAGTTAACGGATCAAACGTTGTGTTTGATAGTTTACCAGGACAATTCTTTAAACTAGTTAACACAGTTTCGCTAGTAGGATTAAATGACGGTTCTAAAACAGCGTTCTTACAATTATCACCAGACATGAGTATTACTGATGCTCCTGCTAACGGTGATCCTGTAACAATGCGTATTAGATTTAGTCAGGTACGTTTAACTGGACATGACTTCTTAGATATCGGTACAGGTGGATTTACAACTACTAACTACCCAGGTGTTCCAACAGTAGCACCGGACCAAGCTAAAGAAACTAAAGATAGTAATGGAGGACGAGTGTTCTTCACAGCTACCGACCAAGATGGTAACTTTAGAGTTGGTGACTTGTTTAGTATTGAACAAGCAACAGGTGTTGCAACATTGAATGCGGAAGCATTTAACATTGCAGGACTACAAGAACTTACGCTAGGTGAAGTTACACTTGGTGGTAACTCAGCAGCGATCAGTGAGTTTAGTACAGATCCATTCTTCACTGCTAATAGCGACACGGTTGTTCCAACGCAACGAGCAGTTAAGGCTTATATTGAAGCTCAAATTGGTGGCGGTGGTGCTACACTAAATGTTAACAGTGTTACAGCTGGTGACATATTCATAAACACTAACCAAATTACTACGGTCAGTGGCGAACAGATAAATATAAAAGCAAACGTAAACTTTACTAAAAGTGTACTTGGTTTACCTTTAGCTTATAATTACTTTTTAAGATAAACGGAGAAAAAAGAAAATGGCAACAGGAATATTAGGATCAGTAGATTTAAGTGCAGCAACAAATGCTACACTTTACACAGTACCTGCAGATACATTTGCTATTGTAACAGTTAATGTTACAAATAGAAATGCAGCATCGAGAGATGTACGAGTAGCAATATCAGCATTAGCAACGCCTACTAACGCGGAGTATATAGAATTTGATACTGAATTACTAGGCAATGGTAGTTTAGAACGCGGTGGCATTGTACTTGATGCAACAAAAAATATAGTTGTATACAGTAACAGTACAGACGTTAATGCTATTGTATATGGTATAGAAACGTCAACAGCGTAAGGAGCGGTAAATGCGTAGAATAAACACAGGAAAGGTTGGGAGGCCGTTATTAGCACGATTAGTTACCGTTGGTAATACCCTTTCAAGTCTAGTTCCAAATGAAAACATAACTATTGAACCAAACGGTTCGGGTGATGTTGTTATTCCGGCAACTCCACAGTTACTTGTACAGAATACAACTAACGCTACAACTACAGCAACAGGTGGGCTAGTGGTTAGTGGCGGCGTAGGTATAGCAAGTAATGCTTATGTTGGCGGCAACTTAAATAGTACAGGACATATAACGACACAGTATTTGACAGCAGCAGCGTCAACACATATGACAATACCACAAGGTACAACAGCACAACGTCCCGGCTCTCCGTCCGAAGGCATGGTGCGTTTTAATAGTGATTATGGTCATATAGAGTGGTATACAGGTTCGGGCTGGACAGTAGGCGGATTTCAAAACGTTGCTGTTACAGGCGGCAGAACAACACTAAGTTGGCAAACAAATTGGGTACAAGGTAACCATACAGTTACACTACCAAGTGGTCCAGCACAGGGCGATAGAGTTAGATTCTTCTTAGTAAGTGGATCAAACTTTACAGTAGGACGTAACGGTAAACTAATTAATGGCGATGCAGCGAACTTAACAGTTACTACAGAAGATGCAGCGTTTGAGCTTGTGTTCCACAATGACTCATACGGATGGCGTATCTTTACAATCTAATAGGAGTGCTGAATGGCAACGTACGACAGTTATAAAAAAGTTACAAGTGAACAGATCATTGACGGTACTGTTACTGAAGATAAACTTGGTACAGATGTTCGACATAGACTCTGTACAAAGTGGTTAATTGGTAATGCTTGTAGATGTTCAGCAGGATGCTGTTGTAGCTGGAATGCACCAGCATGTACAAGACGAGTAAATTTTGAATTATGGGGTTCAGGGGGCAATGGCTCAGGTGCATGTTCATGTAGTAGATGTCATCACTACGCGGGCGCAGGTGGAGGCAGTTACACTTCTAAAATGGTTGCAACTGCTCCTGGATGCCAATATACAATGTGTGCTGGCGGAGTATATAGATGTTTAAGTAGAGAATGTGTTGGATGCAATGGATGCATATCTTGGGTCTGTGGGTATAATGCATGTCAATTATGCACCGTAGGCGGACGTTGCGGAGTAGCTAATACTGACTGGACAATGTATTGTCCAAGTTGTTGGACTTGTTGTATAGCACCATCTGCTGCATGTAGTACAGGTAGAGGCGACTTTATGATGATGAGCCATACTGGACACTTTAGCGGTATTTTTAACTGTCACTGTCACCATCAATATGTTAGACCAACAGCGGCACCATTTTTAGGTGGAAATGTTTCAACTAATAGTGCGGTATGTTGGATACGATGTGGGTGTTGGATTGCACCTCCGGGACACGGCGGTCAAAACGCCCAAACTTCATATTGTGGCGGATGCTGTGGTCAGGGCGGTACAGGCGGACCAGGAGTAGTAAAATTAACATTTACGTAAGGAATTATTAATGGCGAGTTATGCAAGTTATAAAAAGGTCCACGGCGACCAAATGGTTAATGGAACATTAACTGATAATGATATTAATTCAAATACACTTAATAACTTTGGTGTAAAATGGATTGTAGGACAAGCATGTAGATGCTCACCTGGTTGCTGTTGTAACTGGACTGTACCTACTGGAGTATGCCGAGCAACTATTGAATTATGGGGAGCAGGCGGCAATGGTAGTGGTGCGTGTTCATGTAGTAGATGTCATCACTTTAAAGCAGCAATGGGAGGAAGCTATAATACAAAAACTATAGCAACTTCTCCAGGGTGTACATACAGTGTATGTGCAGCTGGAGTTTACAGATGTTTAAGTAGAGAATGTACAGGAACTAATGGGTGTACAACTTATATGAACGGCTATAACCTAAGTGGGTTTTGTGCATGTGGCGGCTATAGAGCCGAAGCTAATACAGCTTGGTCAAATGCTTGTTTTGGTATAAACGCTTATTGTAGACAGCCAGGAGACAATAACGGTTCAATGTATATTGCACCGCAGAATCCGGGTTGGTCAACATCAGGTACATACTGTCATTGTCACCCGCAAGAACATCATATGGGCGTTGCACCTATTATTGGCGGAATTGCAACATCTGGTATTAGACAATGTTGGATACGCTGTGGTTGCTATCATGTTCCATACGGGACTGGCGGCCAAAGTGCAATGAATACATTCTGTGGCAGTAGTTGTTGCGGTCAAGGCGGCACAGGTGGCGGCGGAGTAGTAAGAATTACTTACATTTAAGGAAAGAAAATGGCAAACTATAGAAGTTATAAAAAAGTTACAGGGTCAATGATAGTTGACGGTACTGTTGATTCAGCTAATTTTGCTACTGGTGTAAGAGATAACTGGTGCGTAAAATGGGTCCACGGGTGTGCATGTAGATGTTCAGCAGGATGTTGTTGTAATTGGACGGTTCCAGCTAACACTAGAAATGCAAGTTTTGAATTATGGGGCGCTGGAGGCAACGGAAACGGTGCATGTTCATGTAGTAGATGTCACCACACAAAACCAGCAGGTGGCGGAGCACACACAGCTAAACACGTAGTAACTACAGCAGGGTGTACATATTTAATGTGTGCTGCTGGCGTTTACAGATGTTTGAGTAGAGAATGTTATGGATGCAACGGATGTAGTTCGTTTGTATGTGGTGCAGGATTATGTGTTTGTGCATGTGGCGGACAACTAGGGTGTGCAAACACAGCTTGGACAGACCAGTGTTTTTCAACTATGCCTTATTGTGTACGACCTGGGTGTAATGGTACAAGTGCAAGCGGTGATTGGGCAAACTTTACACACGGTGGCGCATTCCAGGGACAGTCATCATATATGTATCCAGGCGGTGCTTGTCACTGTTGGAAACACAATGGTCACTCTACAGGTGCTGCAGGACTGAATACGGGCTATAGCGAACAAAATTCAAACGTATGTTGGATACGTTGCGGTTGTTGGGTTGTTCCTTACGGAACAGGAGGACAAAGTGCAACATCAAACTATTGTGGACGTTGCTGTGGACAGGGCGGTACAGGCGGACCAGGATTAGTTAAGGTTACGTTTTTTTAATTTAAATAAATACAAATACAGGAGAAAAATATTATGCCAATGGTACAACTTGATTATACATACAACATTCCAAATGAATTGTGTGTAGATCATACATTTACAGATGGACTCACTCGGACAGCAACCTATGACGGGCCTGATAAAATGTTCTTTGTGGTCAACGAAACTACAGGACGTGAAGATGCTGGTCCAATTACTGAAGTAGAAAAAGCTGACGGAAGGCCTGTAACAGACGGGTGTCGGTGGGTAGAAATAGACTGTATTACAAATCCACTTTTATGTCAACTTAGAGGTCCAATCATAGACGAACAAGAAGAAGATCACACAGGTGAAGCTGTTCCGACTGGAGTTGTTGATTTGCCCGGACATGCAAAATTTACATATCAAACACCAGTACTTCCGTATCAATTCTATGACGTAGAAAAAATAGTTTTTGCTTCTGATAATAGTTATACTATTCCGGTTAAAGAGCCTAGAGATACTGTTATGGGTCTTGATATTGAAAGAGATGTTACCTGGGCAGATGTAAGAGCAAAACGAGATCAATTACTTAAAAATAGTGATGCAGAAATTGTAGATGATATGCCAAATGATTTAAAAACTAAATGGCAAGCCTATCGTCAAAAGTTGCGTGACTGGCCAGGCGCTGCACAGGCAGCTAACATTCCGCCCATATTTGCATATTATATGGAACCAATCCAAGTTATGGCAAATCCAGAAACAGGTATGGTAGAACCAGATACAGAAACTATATCGATGTAATTATAAAAAGCGAGGGCACTATTTGCTCTCGCTTTTCCACCTCATTTAAAAAATACTCAATAAATATCTTGCAATACTAATTATATGGTGTTATAATAAACACTATAAGGAGTTTAATTTGACAAGATCTACAGCATTTTTTATTAACGGCGGAGCAGGAAGAGTAATATGCTCTTTGCCAGCATTTGAACTATATGAAAAAGAAAATCCAGACGATGACTTTGTTATTGTATGCGAAGGTGGTATGGACTTTTATAAAGGGCATCCTACACTACATAATAGAGCATATGATCATTGGCATAAAGGACTATTTGAAGAACATATTAAAGATAGAAATTGTAGAAGCCCTGAGCCATATAGAGTCTGGGAATACTACAATCAAAAGTGCGATTTAGCACAAGCATTTGATATTGATATTAATAACAAAGGATTACGTAAAGTTGGCGATCCTGTTATCTATACTAGCAAGCACGAAATGGTAACTGCGGCTAATATAATTCAAGAAGTAAAACAAGGTACGGGCAAAGACAAAGTATTAGTAGTGCAACCATTTGGTAGATCAACTGAATCACAAGGTGATTTTATAATTGATTCTACTAGCAGGAGCTTCCAATTAAATAATATTGTAGACGTAATTAATATTCTTAAAAAAGAATATGCGATTATTATTATGAGCGAAATTCCAGTACCATTGGAAGAAAAAGAAAATACAAAATATCCTGTAGCCCAACCACAAATTCCAGAACTGCGTATTTGGTCAAGTATCATTGACATAGCTGATCACTTTTTAGGATGTGATAGTTTGGGTCAACATATGGCTAAAGCATTAGGCGGCACTGCAACTATTGTTACTGGGTCAACATACCCGATTAATATTTCTTATCCAGATGATTCTAAGTTTGATATTGTAGATGTAGGTGAAGGTAAAAGACTATATGCCCCAATACGGTTAACTATGGAAGAAGAACAAGATAGACATAACGACGAAGTTATGGAATTAGATGAAACTCAAATTAACACTATATGTGATAGTGTAAGAAAAGTATTAGGAAAATCTACAATTACTAAAGCTCCTGAAACTAAAAAACAAATGTCAAAATTACTTCCAGGAACATCTACATTAACCGGAGATAAAAAATAATGAGTCAGTGGATAGCTGCAATAACAAGAGGACACAATGGCGGAACATGTTTGCTTAAAGATGGCGAAATAGTATTTGCTATTGAAGAAGAAAGATTAAGTAGACAAAAATATGACGGTGGTCCGTATGCAAGTATGGTAAAAATTCTTGATTATACAGACAAATTAGATTTTTTAATTGTTGCTCACACCCAACCTCTTAATCAAACAGCCGGTAAGGTTGACTTTACAGGAGACGATGTTTATACTGGTCTTGCACGTAAACTTGGTCTAATATCTCAAGAACACCACATTGATATTATTAATCATCCACAAGTAGTTGACTTGAGTCATATACATCATAAATTACATGCTGCCTGTGCCTTCTATAGAAGTGGGTTTGAAACAGCAACAGCCGTTATAGTTGATGGCGCAGGAACATTTATTCCAGCACAAATAGAGCCAAATGAAGACGCAATGTTGTTTGAATTAGAAACAATATTTACATGTGAATATCCTAATAACATACAAACAGTATGGAAACATCTAGGCGGCAACGGCCCTTTTAGAGCACAACACATATTTGATATGCCAAGTGATAAATTTGATGAAGACGGTACACACGAATGTGTAGTTGACGACGGAGCAGGCATAGTTAAAGTATACGAAGCAGTAACAAATTATTGCGGATTTCAAGCTATTGAAGCCGGTAAAACTATGGGACTATCACCGTATGGAAAACCAAATAACAAAATTCCAAAATTGTATATTGAAGACCAAGGAGATTGGACTGTAGCTAATCCGCATCTTTTTACTCCTACGTATCCTAACAGTGCATTAGTTAGTTCTAATTTTTACAAATATCTTACTACTACTCCTGATGATTTTACACCAGAAAATCTTCCAAAATTAGTTGATAAAGAAAATAGAAGAGACCTAGCGTATGCTGTACAAGCTGAAAGTCAAGAACAAGTATTAAAACTAATTTTAGATTCTGTAGAACGTACAGGTAATAAAAATGTTGTAGTAAGCGGCGGCTACGGACTTAACTGTGTTGCTAATTATCATTATTTAGATACCTTAAAAGATATGGATATAAACTTATATGTTGAACCGGTATCAAGCGATGCAGGCACAGCAATAGGCGCAGCATATATTGCATATCATAATTTAACACACAGTCAACAAGTAATGCCATTTGGTGAAAGTTTATACTTAGGACTACCGCGTACATATACTAGTGAAGAAGTAGCTGCAACAGCTGAAAAGTATAACGCTACATTAGAAACAACAGATATAGAATCTGTTGTAAAAATTATGCGTGACAAAAATATTGTAGCAATGTTCCAAGGACGTTCGGAATCAGGACCAAGAGCATTAGGTAATAGAAGTTTAATGTATGACCCAACTGATCCTAACGGAAAAGATCATGTTAATGCAGTTAAACGCAGAGAATATTTCCGTCCATTTGCTGGTTCAATATTAGCTGAACATGCAGAAGAATGGTTTGATATGCGTGGAATGAAAGATAGTCCACACATGATGTATGCTATGAATTGTCAAGAAGGTATAGCAGAAAAGATCCCAAGTATTATACATGTCGACGGAACTTGTCGTATACAAACAGTAACAAGAGAACAAAATCCTGTATACTATGATTATATTAATGAATTCTATAAACAAACAGGTGTTCCTATTATATTCAACACATCATTTAACTTAGGCGGAGAACCCTTAGTTGAAACATTAGATGATGCTTTTAGAACTCTTGCTAGTAGTGATATTGAATACTTGTACATAGCAGAACACGGAATATTAGCGAAAGTAGTAAATCAATAATGAAACTGTGGATATTTGGAGACAGCTTTAGTGCTATGCGTCAAGAAGATTTAGACGATTGTAAATTATTATGGCACGAAGCACTTGGAAAAAAATTAAGTGCCGAAGTTGTTTATAAGAGTAATTTTGGTTGGTCAAACGATTATATTTACAAACATTTAATAGAAAATATTAACAATATTAATCATGATGATTATGTTATAATACAATACACAGAAAAAAATAGAAAATATTTTTTTAAAGAAGCACCACAATGCGGCAATTATCATGCATTGTGCAATATGTCTAGTGACGATCTGTTATCACTAGGTCTAAATAAAAATGTAAAAAATGCAATTATTAGTTACATTAAATATTTACATAATGAAGAAGCAGACGAATTATCGTATCATCAATTATTAAATGCTACTGGCAGTATGATGGCAGAAATTCCATCTAATAATGTACGACTGGTCCCTGGCTTTGGTCATGTAAACGGAGTAAAAGGATGCTTAAATGATGTATCCTGGAATGAATACAAAAATAAAAACCAACACTTTTCGGCTAGCCAAGTTGATAAAAGACAAAATCACCTAAGTGCTAATAATCATATAATACTTGCTGAAAAGTTAGCTGATTGGTTTGCCGATCCCGGAATACTATTAGATTTAACAGCTGGGTTTGGAGATAGTTTTATAGGAGAATAAATGTTAATTAACGGAAAAGAAGCAACAGACTTATCAGAATTTGACCTTTCACAGGATCAAATGATTGTAATTGATGATCTATTCCCTCAATGGATGATTGAACATGTTCATGATGCAGTGTTTAGCGGGTATAATTGGTTTTACGGTCACACAAGTAACTATCCCGAAGATCCAAAAGCTGATGTAGGAGCAATTCCAGACTGGCCTGAAATACCAGCATTAAAACAACAAATATTTCCACCACAAAGTGCAAATTCATCAGATGCTGCCTGGAGCATGATTTATAATGCTATTGCACATCTAATTCCTTTTGAATTAGAAGTAGGTGAAATCTTAGTTAACGGCCAACAATTTATACACAATACTACTCCGCATTCAGACTGTGAATGTGATAACGGCATTAGTTGGATTTATTATGTTAACAGAGAATGGAACGAAGAATGGGGAGGCGAAACTGTTATTAAACTTGACGGCGAGTGGCACAAAGTTTATCCTAAACCAGGTAGGGTATTTTTATTTAAAGGTAAAATACCACATCACGGAATGCCACCAAACGACTCTTATAAAGGACTACGTGCAACATTAGTTTACAAAGCAATGCGAGCAAATCCATTACCGCCGCCTCAGCCTTGGAGAACATAATGCGTGTTGATATGTTTAGTGTTCCGATATTTATTGACACTATTGACTTAGAACAAATTGACATTAGTCAAGAAGATACTGAGCCTACTTGGCTCAGCGAAACGCCTAGTACGTTCACAAAAGAACACAAAATTACACCTAAAACATTTGAATACCT
>Ga0307488_10003882_pt1 | contig 12448 bp, 8 predicted proteins | sample SB02metaG_FD_202248 | JGI IMG/M metagenome (GOLD analysis project Ga0307488, IMG submission 202248) | Sea-ice brine microbial communities from Beaufort Sea near Barrow, Alaska, United States - SB 0.2 | ecosystem: Environmental > Aquatic > Marine > Coastal | place: USA: Alaska | collected 2017-05-06
AAACTCGACTTCGGCATCAAAGTCAAAGTCAAAGTCATTTGCGTCATTATTCAATCCTATATCAACAAGTAATATATCAGGATCATCACCAAGATCATCGGAAGTTTTATATAAATCTACACCAACCAGTTTAAAAAATTCAACTCAATCTAGTAAAAAATTATTATCTGTTTCACCAGAAGTTGCTTCATCGATCGCCGCGACAGCTGCCGCAACTGCCGCTGCAAATTCATCTTTGCCAAATACCGCTATATCTAAGTCTGGTAGTTCAATGATAAAATATATTGTAATTATTTTTATTTTAGGGTTTCTTTTATTAAATATTATGCTCTATTTAGAAAAACCCAAAAATCAATCTATAATTCAAATGTATTCTCCATTATTCAACTTTTTTGGAATCAATAATAATTTACTTAAACAAAATAATATGCAATCAAAAGATAATTTAAAAGATAAAAAGAATAAGAATGCAATCAGTAAATTAGAAGAAACTTTAAATGATAAAGAAATAACAAATAATATAGATTCTACAAATAAACAAGATAAGACACCAAAAGATAAGACACCACAAGATAAGACACCACAAGATAAGACACCACAAGATAAGACAAATACATTAAACAATACAATTGGTAAAAAATACAAACCCAAAAAAACACCACCTACACCGAATGACACAAATGATTTAACCCAAAAAAATAAACCTAAATCTAAGTCTGGATTTTGTTACATAGGCGAAGATAGAGGATTTCGAAGTTGTATTGAGGTTGGAAAAGGAGATGTTTGCATGTCTGGTGATATTTTTCCTACTCAAGATATATGTATAAATCCTAATTTGAGAGAATAAATATATAAATTAAAGCCATTCCGGCATAAGGGAAATATCTTTTGACGGATAATCTAAATAACGCTGAAACCAATCATTTCTCTCTTCTTCAGTAAATGGTGATAAATATTGAGTATAATAATGTTCAGGTAAACTATTTACAATTGTTTTCCATCGGGTGTATAAAATATTTTCTAGGTTTTCATTATTTTCTTTAATATAATCTTTGTCTTCAAGTGTTAGTTTTTCATTAAGCATATTTCGTATGTTATCATTATAGTAAACTGCTAATAAAGTTTTATTCATTTTTTTTTATTATAGTATTAACTAAATAATAGAGTTTATATTCTTATTTAGTTAATTATTAATTTATTGCATTTTTATTTATTTATTATCCATCAGTAGCACTTCTCATATACCAACGTGTAGATAAATATTTTTCAGAGTCTTCCTCAGAATCAAGATTTCCAACAATAAACTTGCGCTTAGGACCCTTATCAACTATATTTTGTATTTTATTAGTTCCTATTGCCTTCTCAAAATATCGCAACTCAGACGTATTTCCTGAAAATCCTCCGTTCATCGATAAATAAACATCGCCGTAATTCTGCTTAGGAACACTAGATAACATATGTCTCTTTGTAAGAGTTCCATTTATATACACGTCTAATTGTTTCTGTTTTGTAACACGGATAATCACATTAACCCATTTATGCAAAGGAAGATCGTTTATTTGTATTTTTTCATTGATTTCATCATAAGAGTTCATTATTATTTCTAGAGCATTTGTATCGGGCGTAATGTATAAACCAGGACCATTATTCGGGTAATTTAACCCAGTCGGTGAATCAATCACATTTATATTATTATTTCCTTTATGAAACACGTGTTTATATTCATGTTCTTTATAGCCAAAATCATCAACAAAAATCCAAACTGACCAAGTAAATTCCATACCTTCTCTTTCATTCTTAGATCTTAAAATTGGTATAGCTCCTTTTTTTGAAGGATTTTGAGGTATAATCATCATTTGTTTTGAATTAATCATTCCATCAATTAATATAGGGTTATGATCTTGAGAAAAAACTCTTGCTAATATAAAAGAACCAAAACTAAATAACATCATAAACACAATTAATATCAATATCAAGAATGCAAATTTAGCTATAATACTATTAGATTGAAGAAATTCTTTACCTGCGGCCACATATTGATTTGACCCGAATGATTCTACTTTTACTCGTAATTCTCCTAATCCCATTCTCTTATATATATTATATAAATTATTATTACTTGTTGGTTTATATAATATTACGTATTGGTTTATATAATATTACGTATTGGTTTATATACTTAATACTGATACTTAATACTGATACTTAATACTGATACTTAATACTGATACTTAATACTGATACTTAATACTTAATACTGATACTTATTTATAGCTTAAATCTCAAAACTACCATTTACTTTGTTATCTTTAATGACAGAAAATCGAAGTCTATACTTGCTTAAAGCATTTCCTAAAATACTTCCACCAAATCCATCTTTATAGACATTATAAGCTTCTTGAGGATTAAATGCATTCGGCCAATATTTAAAGGTCGATGTCCATCCACTAAACCCTCCTCTAGGGGTTACCAATATAGATGATTCATTATTCACTTTTGCAACTCCAGGTAAAACACAAGTTCTTACTAATTTACCATCAATGTATATATCTAAAGTTCTTCCATATAAACTAATAATTACATTTACCCATTTTTGAATTGGAATATTTTCAACTGTGCATTTATGAATATCCGTTCCAGCCGAAGCATTTAATAATTCATCTGCAGCAGCAGCATCAGCGGCAGCAGCGGATTTTTCTTCATCGCTATCTGGAACACCATTTATACATGCAGAACAAGCACACGTATAACCTTTATTACATGCATCACATGCGGCAAGCGTTGCAGCATTCTTAGTTATACCATTTGACCCATCAGTATTAGTTCCGTCTATTTTTCCACCATTATTATTTGTAGTAGAATAATAACTCACCTTAACCGATAATGTATTTGGTTTATCGCCTAAAGATATCTCAGGACAAGGTCTTTTATTTTTATCTAAGCGTGATAAAACAATCTTAGGAGTACCAAATTTGTAATTCCAGTCATCGACATAAAGCCAAGTAGAATAAGTAAAATTGCTTGAATTATTTGCATTATTTAATTCATCAGCTTTAATCGTCTGTAAAACTTTACCTTCAGCCATTTTTGTAAGTTGGGTTGAACTAGAAAATGCTTTAATTATGTAATAGATAATAACTATCAATACAAAAACTATTATAACGATTTGAAGTAATCCCATTTATATATATTATAGAATAGAAATTAACTATTATTTTTAATAATTATTATACCTTGTATTTAATATTGAATTTGTTTATCTAAATATAACTCAATATTAACTCAATATTAACTTAATCATAAAATAATATCTATATTATTATAAATTTTATATTATGAATGGTTTATAATTGTTATGAAAATTATTTTATATAGAAAAATTGTTTAAATTGTTTAATATATGATTTATTTTCATCATTTTCCTCATCGTCTGCTCTATTTACATTTATTTCATCATTCATACTCCAAACGTAAGGTAAATCTTTATCTCTTAATGCTTTATACGCCATACGGATATCTCCTTTCTTTAAAATATCTTTATAATAGGTAATATTGCATATTCCACCATGAATTCCATTTGTTGCGCCAACCACGATACTATCAAATTGCATAAACGGTGCTACGTTTGGCTGAGACCCTACTAATTCGCCATTTATAAAAATATCCATATACCCATTGTCATAATTTATAACAATATTGTTCCATTTTTGATACAAAACTGAGTTTGTTTTATAAAATTCGATTATTTCATTTTTTACTTCAGGGTCTTCACTTTTTGATGCAACCGAACCAATTACTCGTAAACTTTCTAATTGGCTATTGTATTCAACCTTAACCTTTTCTCCATATTTTAATATATTTGTGTATTTTGTATAAGCTCCTCCAGTATTTGGTGGTTGAGGATTAATATAAAACCATCCAGATAATGCATATTTATAATGAAACCTTTTGGCATCATAATCTGAATATTGAGGATAAGTTTTTAACGACATCTTAATACTAATTGGTTTTTGTATTTTTTTATAAAACCATGCTAATATTTTATTTGATGGCATATTGGGATCGTCTAATTCACCATATCTCTCTTTATCTAATTCTTCATTTTCCTTTTTTACCTCATTATTAATTGTATCACTATAATACTGGTCAATGTTCGAATTATCATTATCAACAATTGAATTATCTTTTTCATATAAAGCATTATAATTTCCAATTGTTTTTTCTTTATTTAAATTAATCGGTTCATTTAATAATTTTAATCCATTGAAATTTGATATTTTTTCAAACAAAAATGGAACAACTAACCATAGTAAAACCAAACTACCTTCTACGCCAAGTAATAACCATACCGGTTTCGGGGTCAAGTTGTATTCATATTTAATATATTCAATTGTATCTACCAACAAACAAGGTAAATACATAATGATCTTAAAAATCAAAGATGTCAATTTTTTATCTGTTGTATTTGTTGCTTTTTTTACACTTTTCTTCATCATTAAATAAACAAACCCAAGCAAACCAATAATTATCATGACAGTCATGCTATTACGAAAAATATTAATTAATCTTGTATTCATAAACATCCATAAGGTCCCTTTTGTTACTAAAACAAACAAAACAAAAAATAATATTGTTACAATAATTCTTTTTATTTGGGTTGTTTCAGTAATATCAACTAAATCAACATCTTCTCCATCTTCTACCTTATTTTTTACATAAAAGAATAATGTAATATAGATAAAAGAAACAACTAAAACAATTACATTAGTGAATATGGGATAATTTGATTTTATATTTAATGGATTATACACATATATTATTACCAAAAAAATTATATATTGTAAAAATTCTATCTTTCCAAGATGATACGGGTTTGAATATATCTTACGTGAAAAATTCTCAATAAAATTTAAATTAATATCTTTTTGGGAAATTCTTTTCATATTTTCTTTCAATTTTGTTACATTATTATCTAAGTCTACTTCAAAATTTCCTATTTTTTCAACAGTTGATTTTATTTTAGGTGTTAATGGTGTATTTAAAATCTTATTTACACTCATTGTTTTCTTTGTATAATATTAGATAATTTAATATTTATTTATATAATATATTATTATAAGTTTTCAAATGCAGTTTTTTTACCATGACAATCTCTACATAAAGCTACTAAATTATCTACATGATTAGAACCGCCATTATCTAAACGTATCTTATGATCTACTTCAAACCATGCTGGTAATTGTTTTTTACAACCACCACAATTCCAGCCTTGTTGAGCAGCCACATATTTCTTCTTTGTTTCACTTACCGAGCGTTTACTTATTTTTCCATTTTGCATATTAGAGTTTTTACCCGAATTTAATATTATGTTTTCCGGTGAATTCGCACGCTGCATATTTGCTCCACCACTACCGCCACCCCCTCCCATCGATGATAACATTCCGCCTTTGTTTGTCATGTTCAATAAAGGGGATAACATATCTCCCGATTCTTTATCTATTGGTAAATATTTTATTAATCCGTTTGCATGAGTGATTAAACTATGCGACTGTGAAGGATTTTTCCTTAGAAAAATATAAGCAGATAATCCTACAAATCCAATACCCGCCATCTGATAATATTTTTTCCAAGTTTTCATTATTTTTAAATATTTCCCATCATGATAAGTATTTACTATAAAAAAAACAGTAATTGCAAAAATTATTAATTCTGTTTTCATCTTATATAATCAATATAATATTTTTATTTTATTTATATCTATCTATCTATCTATCTATCTATCTACCTACCTACCTATCTATCTATCTATCTATCTTTCTATTTTCACACATTTATTCAGATTTATTTTTTCTTAATATTGCTGCTAGCCGCAATACTATTTAATGATAATGCAATACTATTTAATGATAATAAATCATTTTCTAATTCACTTATATCTATGACCTTTACTGCATATTCCGGACTGAAACAATATTTTAAAAATATACGACATAACCCATTAATTAATTCTTTATTAAAAACCTCTATACCATGTTCTATGATAGGTATGTATACCATAATAAATCCCCATATATCAGCATTTTTTACAAAAATATTATAATAATATTTTTTATCATCAAAATTTCCATTTTCATCTACATAATGAATCAAAACAGTTTGTATATATTCAACAATAACATTTGTTGTTAGTGAATTATAATCAATTTCTCTATACCCATTATCATTTGCATATATTTTATATATGGTATGTAAAAAAATACTTGTAATCAGTTCAAAATGTCCATTACCTAATTTTTCAAATAATTTATTAATAATATTTATTGCTACCATTTTTAATAATTCTTTTTGACCTGCAGATTTACGTAATAATTTATCAGAATTTTTGATATGTTTCAATTCACTAAACAGTATTTCTTTTATAAAATCATTAAAAAATAAATTTGAAAAGGGCATATTAAATGCAACTGAACGATTAAGTAATGTTTCTGGAATTGTTTTACCATCATTTTTACTTGATAACCCCCAATCAATTAAACGCGGAAACCCATCCGTTGAAAATAAAACATTTCCATCTTTAATGTCAAAATGGTTCATTCCTAACTTGTTTAAAGGAACAATCGCATTTTTTAATAATGAAATTAATTGGGTATTCGTCTTTATAAAAAAACCATATTTATCCTTATTTTCCAAAACATTTTTCCAATATGTTTCCATCGTTACCCCACCATTCGGCATTGATATTATCGAAAGTTCATCTAATTTACTATTAATGTTATTTGATGTAATATTATTTTTAACTATATTTGAACATTTTGTATCAAATTCAATCAAATCTTCACTTGACAATTTTCCAGGTTTACATAATTCCGTATTTGATATTAAAAAGTATTTATCATTATTTGGTATTTGAGTAACAATACTTTTAACATTTTCTATTTCATTCATCTCAACATTTGCATATTCGTTCATCATTAGCTTAGAAACAAAATCTGAATTATTTGATTTTGATGATTTATTATTATTATTATTATTATTGCATTTTAAACTAGGTGAAAATACACAACCATACGTTCCAGCATCAATTGCTTTTCCACCATGTTTCTTCTTTTTACGCGTATACAACTTGGTTGGTTTATGCCTACGTGGCTTTCTTGTTCTATGGCTATGCATTCGATTAAATATATATATATCCTCTATATTTTATATTATATGTAACCCGGTTACGATACTTTAATAATACATTTATTTTTTATAAAAATAAACTGAAAGAAGGAGTATAACAATAATAATTGTTACAAAAATATACCGTTCTCTAAATTTTTTCTGTTCCTTTGATTTTACTACCTTTGGTTTATAATGTTCATAATACTTTACCATTGCATCTTCCATTGTTATTTCTGGCTTACCGATTGATATATTTATTTTATTATGAATAAAATGCATCCATTTAACAAATGAAGGCTGTGAATCTAAATAAGGTGTTACAGGATACTTATCTAGTAGTGAACTAAAATTATTACCAATTTCTGGTATTGGAATAAATAATGGAATATTGTGAATAAAATCATAATATTTTTTCTTAATAACCTCATTTGGATTTTTTGGATAAGCTAAAGCGATCGTATGTAAAACAAACCAATAAAAAGGACCCCAAATTTCAGGATTTAAAGCCATTATAATAAATGATATAAAAAGATATACAAAATAACTAGTAATATTATTTAATGAACATTAATAATTTCTGTAATAATTGTGGGAATAATGGACATGTTTTTTATCATTGTAAATACCCAATAACAAGTGTTGGTATCATTGTCTTTAGAAAAAACAATGATAATAAAAATGAATATTTAATGATCAGACGGAAAGATAGTATTGGGTTTGTTGAATTTATGAGAGGAAAGTATAATATTTATAATAAAATGAATTTAGAAAATATTATTTATGAAATGACAAATGAAGAAAAAAGACGTATTTTAGAATTAGATTTTGATGATATGTGGAATAAACTTTGGGGGGAAAATGTTAATACACAATACAGAGGAGAAGAAAAAAATTCAAAGGAAAAGTTTAATTCTTTAAAACAAGGTATTACTATTGGTAATAAAGAATATTCATTACAATCATTAATTCAAAATTCAAAATCAAATTGGGAAGAAACTGAATGGGGATTTCCAAAAGGAAGACACAATAACCAAGAAAAAGATATTTTCTGTGCATTAAGAGAATTTGAAGAAGAAACAGGGTATAATAGAACATCTATTGATATTTTACAAAATGTAGTTCCATTTGAGGAAACTTTTACAGGTTCTAACTTTAAATCATACAAACATAAATACTATATTGCATGTATGAAAAATAATGTAAATTCATATAATTCTTTTCAATCAACCGAGGTAAGTAAAATGGAATGGAAAACATATGAAAATGCAATAGATATAATTAGAACATATAATATTGAGAAAAAAAATATTTTGAAGAATGTTAATATAATGTTAAATACATTTGGTTTGCATAAAGGCAAATATTAACTATGTATTTTTCCATTATAAATTTATATAGATATATAATAATATAATGGAACAGAGTAACGTATTACTCGATACAAAAAAAACTAGAAAAAAAAGAAGAACAAAGGCAGAAATGGAAGCTTCCATGAAAAATACTTCTACTAAACAACCGATTTTAGATAACACAGATAAAAGTAAAACCAGAAAAAAAAGAAGAACAAAAGCAGAAATGGAAGCTTCCAGGAAAAATACTTCGAATACTAAAATTATTATAGATAACGATGTTAGTCCAGATAATCAACCTATAGAAAAATTAAATACAATTGAAGAACAAGAAGAACAAGAAGAACAAGAAGAACAAGAAGAACAGGAAGAAGAGGAAAAAAATATAATCGATGAAGGCGATGAAGGCGATGAAGGCGATGAAGGCGATGAAGGCGATGAAGGCGATGAAGGCGATGAAGGCGATGAAGGCGATGAAGGCGATGAAGGCGATGAAGATGTAGAAGGCGATAACTCAAAATTGATTAAAAAAAAAATAAATACTATTTTGAATAGCCGCGAATTAAAAGAAAGAGAACAATTTAAAAAAGATGATAACGAATATGATTTTTTATACCCTTCATTAAACGACTCAAATTTTAATACAAAAATTGCAGAACGGAAAGAATTCAATGATTTACAATATGATGGCGAAATACACAGTGACATCATAAAACAATCCGATATTATGTGTAATTCTGATTTTGAGCTTGCTCCTCACCAACAATTTGTTCGAAATTTTTTATCATTTCAAACACCATATAATAGTTTACTATTGTATCATGGATTAGGTAGTGGGAAAACGTGCTCAGCTATAAGTGTTTCAGAAGAGATGAGAGATTATATTATTCAAATGGGTATTGTAAGTCAGATATTTATTGTGGCTTCTCCTAACGTTCAAACAAATTTTAGACTTCAGCTTTTCGATGAACGTAAATTAAAATTAATTGATGGTTTATGGAATATTCGTGCTTGCATTGGTAATAAGTTCTTAAAGGAAATAAACCCAATGAACATGAAAGGCTTAACAAAAGAAAATGTGATTAAACAAATAAAACGTGTAATAGATACCTATTATCGTTTCTTTGGTTATATTGAATTTTCAAATTATATTTATAAAAAAAGCAACATAGAAGACAAAACTATAACAAATGAAAAACAAAAAAATATTATAATAAGAAATAAATTGCAAAGTGTTTTTGACGGTAAACTAATTATTATAGATGAAATACACAATATACGTATGTCAAATGATAAAAAATCAAAACGAGTTGTAAGTGAGTTAATGAAATTAGTAAAAAATGTGCATACTTTACGTTTATTGTTTTTATCTGCAACACCAATGTTTAATAGCTATAAGGAAATCATATGGCTTTTAAATTTAATGAACTTGAATGATAGACGTTCAACAATTGAATTTAAAGATGTATTTAATAATGATGGTTCCTTCATAAAATCACAATCAGGCGAAAATATTGGAAAAGAATTGCTAGAAAGAAAAGCAACAGGCTATGTATCATTTGTCCGGGGGGAAAATCCATATACATTCCCCTACCGTATATGGCCTGCTGAATTTTCACCAGAAAATACATTTTTGGAAAAACCATATCCTACAATACAATTTAACGGGGTTTCGCCGGTTGTTGATAAAATAAAACATTTGTCTTTATATCTAGTTAATATTGGCGAATACCAACAACGCGGGTATAACTATATTATTCAACGATTGAAAGGTGGTCATATCGGTAAATACAATAATAAAATGATATCAACTGAGAATATTGAATCATTTGGGTATACTTTATTACAACAACCCTTAGAAGCTTTAAATATTATTTATCCTGATGAACGTTTAGAAACAGAGGATACTCCATCATTTAATTCACATGATTTAATTGGAGGAGAAGGATTGAAACGTATGATGACATATGAAGAAAATTATCTAACACATTTTCGTAGTGATTTTGATTATAAGCAAGATACTATTGAAAAATATGGAAGAATATTCTCAATTGATGAAATCGGTAAGTATAGTCAAAAAATAAAAACAATATGCGATAAAATAGTCATATCAACTGGTGTTGTATTAGTTTATTCACAATATATCGATGCAGGGTTAATACCAATCGCTCTTGCGTTAGAAGAACTTGGGTTTTCGCGTGCCGGTAATGGAAAAAACTTATTTAGTAAAAATCCTCCAATGAAAAAACATGGATTAACTTATTCATTAATTACAGGTGATAAAGGCTTTAGTCCAAACGCAGAAAAAGAAATAAAAATGGCTACAGATGATAGTAATTTAAATGGAAAAAATGTAAAAGTAATATTAATATCACAGACTGGAGCAGAAGGATTAGATTTAAAATTTATAAGGCAAGTGCATATTCTAGAGCCATGGTATAATATGAGCAGAATTGAACAAATTATAGGTCGAGCAGTTAGAACATGTAGTCATAAAGCACTGTCTTTTTCAGATAGAAATGTTGAAATTTATTTATACGCATCATTGATGAATGAATCACAAGAAGAAACTGCCGATCTATATTTATATAATAAATCCGAATTTAAAGCAATCCAGATTGGAGAGATAACTCGCTTATTAAAAGAAACATCGATTGATTGTATTTTAAATTACGGGCAAACCAATTTTACAGAAGAAACAATGGCTGAGAATAATGTAAAACCAGTTACACTTGATTTATCTAGTGGAAAACAGCTTGAAAATTATAAAATAGGAGATAAACCCTACTCGTCTATTTGTGATTATATGGAATCATGTTCTTATACATGTCGTCCAACCAAAGATATTTCAGAAGAAGATGTTGTGAATGATTCATATAATGAACATTTTATTATCATGAATACAGAGAGACTCATATATAAATTTAAACAAATGATGAAAGATAAAAATGACGGGCAATTTTTTTATAGGAAGAAAGATATAAAAAATGCTTTCTTAAACTATTCTGAATTTCAAATAAACGCAGCATTACAACAGATGATAGAAGACAAGAGTGAATATATCACAGATAAGTATGGTAGAATAGGAAATTTAATTAATATAGGCGATTTATACTTATTTCAACCCTTAGAAATAAATAATTCTAAAGCGACTGTTTACGAAAGAACGAGACCATTGAACTTTAATCGTAACAAAATTAATATAAAACTTTCAAAAGAGCCAATAATAGATAAAACTATTGTTAATAGAAAAAAAAGAGATAGTATTGTTAAAGAAAAGAGGAGAAAAGAGGTAGATGATGCTATTGAGGTAGATGATGCTATTGAGGTAGATGATGCTATTGAGGAAGATGATGCTATTGAGGAAGATGATGCTATTGAGGAAGATGATGCTATTGAGGAAGATGATATAATCAATGATTTTATAGATATTGAACAATTATTTAAACATTTAATGCACAAATATAAATTATCACAAATGTATCATAAAATAACGAGGGATGAAAAAAATTGGTATAAAATATGTTATTTTGCATTTAAATTTATGCTACCCTACGGATTTACCGAAAAAGAATTATTAATATTAATGATTGAACATATGGTAGACGAATTATCATACAATGATATTATATTGTTATTAACTTTTTATAATAAAGAAACCACAAATGAAACAAATGTAGATATAAATACAGAATTATATAAAATTATTAAATCTTATATTTTAAGTAAAATTCTAATAGGTAAAAACAATATTCAGGGTATTTTATGGAGAGATATAAACAAACAAGTAGTTATTGTTAAAAATAACACAGAATGGAATATTGCAGAAGCAGAAGATATAAAAGATTTAGATTCAAAAATAAAAGAATACAAAGCAAATATATTATCCCACTTAAACGATAGTATTGGGTTTATGAATACTTTTAGAAAAGAAA
>Ga0307488_10003883_pt1 | contig 12444 bp, 11 predicted proteins | sample SB02metaG_FD_202248 | JGI IMG/M metagenome (GOLD analysis project Ga0307488, IMG submission 202248) | Sea-ice brine microbial communities from Beaufort Sea near Barrow, Alaska, United States - SB 0.2 | ecosystem: Environmental > Aquatic > Marine > Coastal | place: USA: Alaska | collected...
AGTGCAACTGGTTCGATTGCCAGAATACACTCCATTCCCAAAGACCATCTTTCTGATTCTGCATGCGACAGATACTATCCTAATTGCAGCAGAAGGGCTGGCCTAATAGCCTTCCCTTCTGCCGTCCGCTTTAGAATCGGTAGGCGCCGCCAATAAACAGCTCAGTTCCTATCGGGCTAAAGGTATCAGGGCTGGTATTTGCTCTAGTTTGACGCGAGCCCAACAAGGGAGGATCTTGGTCTAGGGCATTGATAAGGCCGCCCCAGATGGATAGTTCCTCAGTGGCATCGTAGTTAAACGAGATGTCCAGGTAGCTATAGCCATCAAGTTCAGGAACAGCTCTGGTCGCTGGGTTCGCGCCAAATTGTACTTCGTCGAGGGTAGTACCATCCGCCCAGCGATGTCGTAGCCCAAGAGTGAAGTCACCACGTGTCCAGTTAAGAGACGTGTTCATTTTCAAATCTGACTTAGGCTCGCCGCAGGTTCGTCCAAACGCACCGGCGCAATCGTTAACCGTGTTGAGGTCAGCAATTGGGGTCAGATCGTAGTCGCCCAGAAATGTTGCGTTCATCAGTAGATTCAAATCACTGCCGCCAGCAAAATCCAACTCAAAGTTGTAACCCACCTGTAAATCGAGGCCTGATGTTGCCAGGCCGCCTACATTCACATTGGTTGCCAGTACCGGGTTAAGCGTGTCTATAGAACCGCTAACACTGTTGCGGCCAACTGCCTGACAGGCCGTGCTGCCGATATTTTGAACCTGGGTATAACACACGTTAAGAATGTTATTGACCGAGCCACCGAATGCGCCAATAGCGTTTTCAACTTCAATATCGAAGTAGTCGAGAGAAACACGCAGGTTGGGCAGCATGGCTGGGGTGAAAACAGCGCTGACGGTGAAGGTGTCTGATTCTTCTTCACGCAAATTGGGGTTGCCACCAAACAGGCCAGGGATTTCGTTGTCTGGCTGAATGCTTGCATTACCCACGAGTGCTGCTGGAACGCCAGTCGCGACGCATAGGGCGTTTATTGTCGGATCGGTGTCTGCACCAGGGGCTGCGCAAGGATCTGACGCGCCTACTGGAAACAGACGTTGGCCACCAAAAGCTTCACCGACACTGGGTGCGCGGATTGCTCTTTGGAATTGCGCGCCGAAGGCGAGGGATTCGTTAACGCTCCAATCTAGACCACCGAGAAATGTACCCACACCACCGGTTTGACCAAGATCATAATCTGAATAGCGGTAAGCCGCAGAGGCATCCAACGTTTGAATACCCGGAGCGTCTGTTATGAGCGGTACGTGAACTTCAATAAATAGCTCACGTACATCAATTTCACCGGCAGCGGGGTCAATGGAGTTGAATCCGGCAACATCGCCAGTGAGCAAAGCCTCGTCTGGATTGAATGATGCTGAGCTTGAACGCCACTCAGTACCAACGGTGGCGGCAAGTGCGCCAGCTGGCAGATCAAAGAGCTCGCCACTGAGAGTTGCACCAAAAACATTGAGCTCAGTGACTTCAATATTCGTGGCCGCGATATCAATGAAACTGACACCCGCTGCTGAAATATTCGGACCAAACGGATTCACAATCGGTGCAGCGCCACCGCTCGACAAGATGCCGGAAGCAAATGCTGATCGTGATACGTTGCCTTGCTGTGTCTGAGTGTTGTCAGACCTGGCGTAGGAATAATAAGCGTTGTAGTCGTAATCGCTGATAGTCCCGTCGACGCCGATCAGTGCTCTAAACGCATTACGCGTATCGTTATTGCGACGAGCACCTGCTTCAACAAGTCTGCGACGTATCCCAAGACCTACCAGTCCATCATTCGCGCCAGCACCCACTTCACTACCGTCGATGAGTTGTAGCACATTACTCAACTCTGGACTGATGTAGGGGTTGTTGACTTCGATAGGCAATACTTGGTTGATAAAGGCCGGTGCAAAACCGGTAGTTGTCTCATTGTGAGAATACGCGCCTTCAAAATAGATTTTTGCGTCTTCACCCACATCATAGTCAGCAAGTACGGTTATGTTGTAGCGCTCTTGCGGAATACGCAGGAAATTGTCCAAGGTATAGTTGTATAGATCACCAGGGCGAGTAAAAGGCCGAACACTCGTGCCGCTTGCGTCAGGAATGAATCCGTTACCGTCAATGCCGGTAAGCCCTGCAGCCGCCAGTGCGGCGTCCATGCCAGCAATAGCGCCAATAGCAGCCGTGCTGGATGGCAGACCTGTAAAGCGCCCGTTAGGCACAAAGCTACTGCCGCCCGGTACCAGTGCCCGATTGCCGTTGGCGTCATTGCCATCAGTCAAAACCGACGAAGAAAAACCACGATCGGTAGTCATAATGGCTTCACGGTCCAGATAGTTGAATGCGACAACCGCATTACCTTTGTCTTCCGCGAAATTGCCGCCCATCGTCACGGTAAAGTCGGTGGCATTGCCATCGCCCTGGGTGGTCTGATTAAACTGCGAACGGAACTCAACGCCTTCGAAATCGTCGCGCAATATAAAGTTAACAACACCAGCAACAGCGTCTGACCCATAGACAGCAGACGCACCACCGGTGACCACTTCCACGCGCTTGATGAGCGAGGCAGGAATACTATTGATATCGGTCGTTTGGCTAGAATCGAAGAACGTGTATCGTCGGCCATTGACTAAAACCAAGCTGCGCTGAGCACCAAGGCCTCGTAGATCCAGGGTAGCGGCGCCTGTCGCGGTAGGATTCGCTGTAGAGTTTGTTGAGGCCGTGCGAGATGGCACGAACTGCGGCATGTTATTAAGAACTTGTTCAATGTTTTGGAAGCCTGACAGCTTTATCTGCTCGGCTGAAACCACATCAACGGGAATTGAGGCGGCCTGTCGACCGGTTCGGATACGCGAACCGGTGACAAATATCTCTTCAATAATCTCCCCATCCGCACTGGCCTGCGCGACCACATAGCCAGGGGCTAAAGATGATAGTGCTATGACCGCGGAGATCGCGGAGGACAGCGATTTCTTGGATTTAAATGCGAACATGTTAGTAACTCCCTTACTTCAATATATTGTTTTCGTTGGCGCACCCCACAACTGACCTGTGGAATCAGCTATGCGCGCGCCTGAACAGTGACTGTACTTACTAACATTAACCCTTTAACCACAATGGCTATACCACCCGAAGGTGTGGTTTGTTGATATCCACCCTTTCGGGTAGTGCCTGACCATATCCTCGCGCGCCACAATACACGCATGGAAAACATAATGTTGTATATGTGGGCGACGCCCAACTCACGAAGAATCTCGATTTTGTTTGAGGAACTTGGCCTTAACTTTAGCGTTACCCCTGTGAATATCCGAGCCAAGGAGCAATTTGCGCCGCATATCGTGGCGCTAAACCCCTTCGGCAAGGTTCCCATTGTTGCCTGGCAGGAGCACGAAGAGCAGCGCCAATTGTTCGAGTCGGGAGCCATTCTGATAGATTTCGCCGAGGAAGACGGACGGTTCCTGCCAACAGCGAAAGTCGAACGCGCGGAAACCCTGTCGTGGTTGATGATTGCGTTAACCGGGCTGGGACCGCATAGTGCATCAGCGCACTATTGGAGCGATTTGGCTGTGGAGAAATCCCCTTTAGCGCTGGATTACCATGTGGGTATCACCGCTCGGGTATACAAATTGCTGGATGAGAGGCTTGCAGAGCACGAATACCTTGCGGGTGACTATTCTATTGCAGACATGGCGGCATATCCTTGGATTAGTGTTAGCGAGTGGACCACGCTGGATATCGCCGACTATCCGAATTTGCTGAATTGGTATGAGAAGGTGGGTTTGCGGCCGGCGGTAAGAAGAGGAATGAGCTTGCCGACGGGTATTAGCCTCGCGTAAATGTAGGGTAGTCTGTGCTGTTCAGAAGTCGGCTGCCCATATGCAGATATTGCAATGAGCGTCTTGAGTCGCCGTCACATCGAAGTAGAAAGCAGCCGCCATGGCTGCTTTTTTTGTGGGCGATGGTTTTGTGAACAGTGTGAACAGTGTGATCAGGAGTCGGGCTATGTGTTCCGTTGATGTTTGTTATAGTTGGCCTAGGGTTTGTAGACTTTCGGAATGCAAAAGGAGAGAAGTATGACCGATGGGATGATTGTGACAGACCAGTCGAATGTTGATCTGGGGCAGGTGGTGGATGATTTGAATCGACTGCTGCGCCTACGGACGACACCGATTGGCATGAAGATGTTTAAGACCCAGGAGGAGATGGAAGCAGTGCCGCGAATTCGGCGGCCGAAGGATATTCATACCACTGACCAGATAGTGGGACAGGCAAGTCGTAATGGCTGGACCGTGGGCATTACCATGGCTGATCTGGTAGGTGCGCAGTGTGGCACCGTGTTGGGTTTGCATCCGCGGAATGATGAGTGGCTGTCAGGGGATCGGATGAATGGTGTTTGGTATGGCTCCCAGGAAGATGCCGCGGCGCATCAGGACGCCATGAGTGTGGTGGACTTTGGTCTCTATGAGGCGATGGCAGTGAGTCCCTTGGCTGCCGGACGTCTGAATCCACCGGATATTTGTTTGATCTATGCGACACCAGCACAGATGATTTTGTTTATTAATGGGCTCCAGTGGGTGGGCTATAAGAAGCTGGATTGGGGCTGTGTGGGAGAGTCGTCTTGTGCGGATTCGTGGGGGCGTGCGTTGAAGACCGGTGAGCCGAGTTTATCGATCCCGTGTTTTGCAGAGCGTCGTTATGGTGGGGTGATGGAAGATGAGTTGTTGATGGCGATTCCACCTTCGTTTCTACCGAAGGTGATTGCTGGTCTGGAGGCGTTGTCGAAAAATGGTCTGCGTTATCCGATTCCGCAGTACGGGGTTAACAATGATGTGCGGGCGGGGATGGGCGCGAGTTACTAGGGCGCGCCCATTTAAACGCTGCTTGGTGCAGCCGCTCAAAAGGCGGCGTAGCCACCATCCACAAGAAAGGTATCTGCGGAGTGATAGCTGCTGGCCTGGCTCATAAGGTAGACGGCAACGCCGGCAAAATCTTCGGGTTGGCCCCAGCGGCGCGAGGGGATACGTTGCTTGACGTTGGCGACGAATCGCTCGTTGTTCATGGCGCCTTGGGTCATGTCGGTCTCGATCCAGCCAGGCAAGATGCTGTTGGCGGTGACGCCATAGCGGGCGTATTCGACGGCGAGGGCTTTCATCATTGAGACGAGCCCGCCTTTGGTGGCGGCATAGTGTTCGCCGCGAGCTTGGCCGGAGATGGCGGCGAGGCTGGCGGTACCGATGAGTCGGCCGTAGGCATCACCTTTTTCGGCGCGCTCTCGCATGTGTCGGGCGGCGGCGCGGAAGGTGTAGAACACGCCATTGAGGTTGACGTCGAGGATTCGGTTCCACTCATCGTTAGTCATGGCGTCAAATGCAGTGCCCCGACTCCCGATGCCGGCGTTGGCAAAGCAGCCGTCAACACGGCTGTGAGTCGCCAGGGTCTGGGCAAAGCTGGCCTCGACGGCCTCGGCGTCACTCACATCACATTGCAGGGCCGAGACTCGTGGGCCGTAGGCTTGTAACGTCGCTAAGGCGGCGGCGTTCTTGTCGATATTGGTGCCCCAGATACAGACCTCACAACCCATAGATGCCAAGCCTTCGGCCATGCCTAGGCCGATTCCGCCATTGCCGCCGGTAATCAGTGCGACTTTGCCTTTTAAATCAAACAGGGGTGGGATCATGGGGGGGGCCTTGTTGTTAGGAAGTTCGCAAAGCATAACAGGTATCCATAGCGGCATCGTCAATGGTCATACTATCGTTATCAGAAGCGATTTTTGATATTGATGGCGAGTTGAAACTGGCCGATATCCGGGTCATCCTGATGGGTGAGAGGAAAGGCAATGTCGACATGGACAATACTGCCGCTGTTGGCTTTGCTTGATGCTAGTCGCAGTCCTACGCCCACGTCGGCAAGCAGGTCTTGGTCGATGCCGTCGTCAACGCCCGGTTGCCAGGCGCGGCCAATATCAAAAAATGCGGCGTAGCCGACGCGAATCAGATTGAGAAAATGAATATTGGTATATTGGCGCTCTTCAAGGGTTAGCAGCACGCGTCGATCTCCGGTTTGGAAGCGGCTGTCAAAGGCGCGAGCGCCTGACTCGCCACCCAGTACCACCTGACGATGGGTGTTAAGCCCGCGCGTGTAGGTTACATCGAGTTGGGCGAAGAAAGAGCGTTTGTCAGTCTGGGTATGAAAGTAGCGCATGTTGTAGTCGAGTTGAATATCCTCCCCCTTGTCCTGTTCTTGGTTCCATAGTCCGTACCAGGTGAGGCCGTGTTGTAGCAAGCTCCTTGAGCTGTACAAAAGGGTGCTATGGAAGTTGCCAGCCAAAACCAGCCGATTACGGTCTGATCCCAGAACTTTGGCCGCGTAACCGAGTTGTGCATCGAAGGCGATGCCCAGGTGTAGATCTTCTGTACGATGGATTTGGTCCAGATTGAAGGCTGTTTTGTAGTTGTCCTCGACAATAGCGTAGTTGAAAAATGGATACGCCAGGGTTCTATTCCGTGGAAATTGGCTTGGTGATGGCTCGCCGTTCACGGGCTCAAAAGTATCTTTTTCGTAGCCGTAGCCAAGCCGCCAGCGCTGGGTGTAGCCGGCCACTAGGCCGTCTGAGACCCCATAACTGGCCCGCAAACTATCGGTGTCGTGCGCCACTTCGCTAACTTGGTTGCCGCGCCGGTACTGTCCTTCTTGCCGGCTGTCGGTTTGCAGTCGTAGCCTCCAGGCGCGGCGGCTGTCGAGGGCGTAAAAAGGTTTGTAGATATGGACTAGTTGGGTCTGGCCGTCGTCAGACTGCGTGTAAGCCAACTGGGTGCGGGTGCGAGAGCCCCGAATATTGTCATCCTCGTAAGCCAGGCGCAGGGAGTCGCGATCGATGTCGCGTTTGCTGCTGAGGGATATCCGTTTACCCGCGCCGAGCAGATTAGTATCGGCAATGCCGATGCGATGGCTGCTGTTGCCGCCGGAGCGATCGTAGCTAATTTCCGGTGTCAGTGACCACAGGTCACGGGTAATGACCTCTACATCAACCACGTCATCACAGTGGCGTACAAGTCTGATAGCTGAGTCATATAGATAGCGACTTCCTCGTAGTATTCTCGCTGACTCGTCGATCAGGCGTTGTTGGTAGGCGTCACCGGGCGCAAACAACAGCTCCTGTTGAATGGTCTTAATCTGCGTCAGTACATGGAAGGCATTGGCCCAACGAAATAGAGTGTTGTTCTCCCGTGGATTGGTCTCATCGAAAATCGGCAGGCGGGTGTAATGAATGGTGCCCACTCGTGCATCTGTTGGCTGTTCCGGGGTCGTTTGACGGGCTTGATTGAACTCATAATCACCCGATGATGGTGTAAATGGCACGCGGCATTCCCCCAACGTAGGCCGGCGAGGTGCTAGGGGTTGTTCCGCGAGCGCCTGCGACATGCTCACCAGCAGGCAAGCTAGGGCTATTATGGAGGATTTGCTCAACGGCGACTCCCTCATTGGGGGACGGTTCAGGGCTTATGTTGCTACATTAGAGCACCGTGCTGCAAGCCATGCTGTCGGTTGGCATGTACGGTGATTTGACTTAAGCTGAGCAGTTACCTTTGTGACGGCAGGGCTTTTGCATGGAAATTTTGATCAGTATCGGCATCGCTGCTGGCATCGGACTATTGGTGGGGTATGGGGTGGCTCGCCTGTCGGGACGAGACGCTGCATCAGGCAAGCAATCTGCACCACTCGCGCCTGTTGTTAACTGGTGGGAGTTGCGCAAGAGCCTGACGGGCACTCAGTTGCAGATTCTGATATTTTTAGAAGCGCAGAAATATGCCACGATCGGCGACGTGCAAACGAAGTTCGAATTTATTCCTGACCGCGAGCTGTATTACCGGCTGGAGCAAATTGTATTGCTGGGGTTTGTTTCCCGCGGTCGAGAACATGGGGATGTGGTCTACATTCTCAATCCAGCGTACGCCACCACCGTTGAAGATGACAAAACGGTCATGCTGTCTTCCTGAGGCCGAGCTTTACTCTGGACTTACGCTGGGGTGAGTAAGTCGTTGATTTCTTGCTGAAAGGGATGGTCGAGAACGACCTCGGGTCGCTCCAGCCAGTCAAGAATGGGTGCCCACTGTTCCATATCAATAGCGACAGCGCTGGGTGGCAGGTCAAACAAGCTGACGCCGGCGCTGATCGAGCGTACGTAGTTCTGGGTGTCGCGTAGATAACCGACAATCGGTAAGTTGACGGTGTTCAAGAAGGTCAGCAGCACCTTGAAGTAATTGGTTCTGACATTAACCCGATTGGCCACTAAGCCGATACGATGGGGGTTGCTCTGCACCAAATTGGCGCGGTTGAGGGCCATCAAATAGCGAACACACGCTTTGATGTCCGTGGCTGAGGGTAAGACCGGGATAATAACTTGGTGGCCGTCTGCTTGTTCGGCGAGTTCCTGCGCCTCACAACCCGCTGGCATATCATGAATCGCGACATCGAAGCGGTTAGTCATAATCTTGTGCTTGTAAAACTCTATGCCCTGAATGTCGACGAGCTTTTTCGGACGGCTTCTCAGCCAGTCGAGGGATGAGCGCTGGGGGTCATGGTCACACAGGGCCACAGTCTCACCGCGCCGAGCGTAATAACTGGCGAGATGCAGGGATAGGGTGGTTTTGCCGCAGCCGCCTTTGGGATTGGCCAAGTAAATTTGTCGCATAAATCCATTTATCAACAAGAGTTGTTTTTTAACTATAGCAAAGATTACGGTCTTCGCCTTATGAGATGTTGGCCTAAGGTGACGCTCTGTCTATGAACGACTGGTTATATCGAGAAATTTATAACTGTCTACCGGGCAAATATTGCTCTGACAAGGATCGCTCTGACAAGGATCAGCAGTACCTCTTTAGCCCCACCCAGACGAAGGTCGATGGCCTGATAACGACCGTCCGCTGGGAGTGAACCTGTCCGCGGGGCATACTAATCGTGGGATAGCTTGTTGAGAAACGCGCTCATTTCACGCTCGGCTTGCTTATCGCCCTGGGCCAGGGCGATGGGCAACCCTTGCTCAAACACCGCTCGCGCCCGCTCTGGGTGCTTGTTTTTCAGCAGGGCTTTCCCTAGTAACTTGTAGGCCGCAGCATAGTTCGGGTCCTGTGCCACGCAGGCTTGCAGGTGCGGAATCGCCTCAGCAAATAAGCGCTGATTAAAGTAGGCGCTGCCGAGCCCGAAACGCAACATGGCACTGTCGCGTCCGGCGGCGAGCATTTTCTCAAGATTGTCAGTGATTGCCATTGGGTTATTACCGGTCAGTTATAGCCACTGGGTTATAGCCATTGGGTTACGCGCCACACCATGCTCGAGCATATTATTGAGCGTAGGTAGAACCGCCGTCACAGGTAATAACTTCACCCACGGTGTACGCGCCTGCACGTGAGCTTAGAAAGATAGCCAGGCCAGCGATATCTTCTAACGTTCCTACTCGGCCACGCGGATTGTTTTTGCCAACGACACTCCAGTCTATATCTGTATCGCCGCCACCGCCGACACCTGTGCTTAACATCCAGGTGGGAAAGGGACCTGGGGCAATGGCATTGCAGATAATATGTTCGCGCGTCAGGTGCGCGGCCAGGACTCGGGTCAGGTGGTGAACAGCAGCTTTCGATGGTCCATAGGAGAAGGTATCAAAGGCGGGCATTTTTATACCATCGACAGAGCCGATATTAATCACTCGGGCTGGATCCTCGGCGTTTGCTGACTGACGCAACAAGGGCAGTAGTTTCTGGGTGAGAAAAAATACGCCTTTGACATTGGTATCCATGACCTTGTCCCAACCAATCTCCGGAAACTCATCGAGGCTGGCGCCCCATGAGACCCCCGCGTTGTTGACGAGAATATCCAGTTTTGGCTCGCGGCTGGCCAGGTCTTCGGCAAAGGCTGTGATACTCGGCAATTGAGCAAGGTCAGCGGGCATTGAGATACACTCTCCGCCGTACTGTTCCATCAGGCGGACGGCGGTAGCATCGCACACATCTTTTTTGCGGGAGCTGATATATACCTTGGCGCCATGGGCCAAAAAGCCTGCGGCAATCATCTCGCCGATGCCTCGTGAGCCGCCGGTGACCAGCGCCGTTTTGCCTTTGATTGAGAACAGGTCCTGCATAATCAGATACTCGTTGATGGGAAGGCGTCTATTAAATCAAACGTGCCGTCGAGTTGCACCCTCAGTAGGAAAATCCCGCTGACTAGGCAGGAGCTGAGTTCTGCTTATCAATAGTGCTCTCGTGAAGGACGCCTTGCTGAAGATAGCGCTGCTGCCAGCGATACCAGCCGAAGAAAATGATGACGATGTAGACAGCGAATAGCAGGGAGGTAAAGTACAGTCCCCGATCCAAGTAGAGATAAATGGACAGCATGTCGATGAGCAGCCAGTAAGCCCAGTTTTCCAGAATTTTGCGGGTCACCATATACGTCGTGACAATACTGGCCCAGGTGGTAAACGCATCCAGATAGGGCGATTGGGCGTCTGTGTATCGCTCTAACACAAAGCCTGACAGCATACTCAAGCCTGCAACGGCGAGTATGACGATGCCATGCCGGGACCAGTGCCAGCGTTGTATGGGTGATACCGGGCCGTCTTCTGGACGCCGCCATTGATACCAGCCATACACGGCCATGCCCAGATAGTACACCTGCAGTACCGACTCCATATAAAGCTTCACTTGCCAGAACAACACCAGAAATATGAGGGTTGAGGCGAACGCGGCATACCAGCAGCGCGGGTCTTCCCGCACCGCGAGTAATAGGTAAGCGACTGCCAGCAATACCGCGACTAACTCCAGGCCACTGCTTTGTGCTAACTGATGGAGAAAGATCTGTAACATCTATAACCCCTTGAGCCCTTGTTAAGTTGCCGGCGTATAGTCATCGCTCAGCGGATGCAGGCTAATATCGATAGGCGCCTTTAGCCCATCATCAATAGTCTGCATTCTCTCATCGCTCATAACGTGTACTCAGCACTGAAACCAATCATGCGTGGTTCACCAAACTGCACATAGGGCTGTGTGATGTAGCCATTTGCCGGATTGTTACCAAAGCTGCCGAAGCCGCGAATCGTATAATCCTTATTGGTTAAGTTACGGCCCCATAGGCGTAGTCGCCAATCCTGCCGAACATAGCTGATGTTGGCGTTCAAGAGTGTTTGGGTAGTGCTTCTGAGTTCGTGCCGATCGGAAAAGAAGAAGTCGTCCTTGCCGTCTACAGATAAATCAGTCTGCCAATGACCTTGCGCCAATTGCGCGCCCAGGCTGTAGGTGTAGCGGGGTGCCTGGGCCTGGTCCCGGCCGGCGAGATCCACTCCCGCCTCGTTGATGAAACGATCAAAGCGTGCGCGTAATAAACCGACATTGGCGAACAGGGTCAGGTTGTCTAACGCGAGCCACTGGCCCTCAAGCTCTATGCCTTGGTTTGTCCCTTCGGCGGCATTGCCCAGGTATTCAATAAACTCTGTGCTACCGTCAGGCCGGGGCCTTAGTAGCGAGCTTTTAACCTGCTGGTCGCGACGTTGATCGACGAAGATGGCGCCGCGCAGGGTTAAACGATCGTCAGCCAAATTGAGTTTGGTGCCGAGTTCAAGCTCCAACAGAGACTCTGATGAAAACTCCCGCAGGTCAGTATCCAGCGAGCCGTCGGTATTAAATCCGCCGGCTTTGTAGCCTCGTGACAGCGACAGGTAATACATCTGCCGTGTTTGTGGTGTGTATTGCAGTGCCACGCGCCCGCCCCAGAGTGTCTCGTTAGGATCGAACTGTACGCCCCGTGAATCGCTGTAGTTTGCCGTGCGCCGCTCCACGCGAAGTCCTGTGCTCCAGTTCCACTGTGATGAAAGTGCCGTGTCGAGTTGGGTAAACAGGGCCAGATTGGTGAAGTCAAAATCGCTGCTAAAATCACTATCAAAGGTGTAGGTGCGCTGCAGCGTCTCGTCTGTTTGCAAACCATAGATGCCGACGACCCAGTCAGTTTCCAGACCGGCAATCTGCAGGGGTTCATTGGATATCAGGCGTGCTTCGAGACTGCTGGTATCACGTTGCCTGGCATAGTTATCGAAAGACGAGTAACCGTCAGGATGAAAGCCGTCGAAGGTCCAGTCTTCATCATAGCCATATTCACTGTCAGTTCTGCCTAGGCTGGCGATGATCTGCAGATCCAGGGCCGTGCCATACCAGGTCGTGTCGGAGGCGATAGACGTGGAGTCCTGGCGATCATGGCCGGGTTGGTCAGACTGGGTGACCCGTGAGTTATCAAACGTAAACGCATCGTAACCATTATCAATGTCAGTGTTCGCCAAGGTGAAGACGGTTTCCCATGAGGTGTCGGCACTGGGATCAGAGACCATCTTGAGTTTGCCGCGCAGGCTGGTTTCATTGCGCTGGTTAACGTC
>Ga0307488_10003884_pt1 | contig 12440 bp, 21 predicted proteins | sample SB02metaG_FD_202248 | JGI IMG/M metagenome (GOLD analysis project Ga0307488, IMG submission 202248) | Sea-ice brine microbial communities from Beaufort Sea near Barrow, Alaska, United States - SB 0.2 | ecosystem: Environmental > Aquatic > Marine > Coastal | place: USA: Alaska | collected...
TGCTCAGTCCCAGGCGCTTTCAATATGGGTTTGATAGGGTCAACCCGCACCGCCCTACCACGGAGTTGGTGAGGACGTTGGAGGAAATGTGGGTGCACGGGTCGTAGGTGCCGCCGTCCGTCCAGCTGCAGTGGCGCATGTTGAACTTGAGAGCAAAAGTTGAAAGCAGTACATCACATTTTAGTTTCAAGTGCTTAGTTCTAGGCGGTTTCAACATGGGTTTCATAGGGTCAACCTTCACCGCCCTGCCCAACACTTCATGCTTCCGTCGCACACACACATGGCCGGCGCCTTGGTGTAGCGGCGCAAGTTGGATTTGAAAGCAACATTTGAAAGCACTTCATCACATTTTAGTTTCAAGCGCTGAAAGCAGGCGCCTTCATTAGAGTAGCACGTGGTAAGATCACTGAGTATCAAACTCGGGCATTGAGTCAGGGCCCCAAGGCGACCCAAAGCGAAGGAGGTCCTATCCCGTGCTTGCAAACATGGGTTTGAACCTGCACCGTCTCACCTTGGTGAGCCAGTGCACGGCGGCGCCGCTGAGGGACGCGCGGTTATCCGTGAGGACGGACGAGTCGTCCAAGATGAAGTCGGGGCAGGCCGCGTTGCCGTCGCCGAAGTCGTCGCTCGCGCACTTCTCCGCCACAGCTCCCCCGGACTCCGCCGTGCTGTAGCGGCGCAAGTTGAATTTGAAAGCAGAAGTTGAAAGCATTATGTCACAATTTAGTCTCAAGCGCTTAGTTCCAGGCGGTTTCAACTTGGGTTTGATAGGGTCAACCTGCACCGCCATGCCGTGTTGGTCGTGAAGGAGCAGTTCCTGCACTTGATATCGGGCAGGATGCCCATGTTGTAGCGGCGCAAGTTGGGTTTAGAGTTTAGGGTTTAGGGCTAGGGTTGAGGGTTTAGGGTTTTGAAAGCAAAGTTTGAAAGCACTTCATCATGTTTTAGTTTCCAGCACTTGGTTCCAGGCGGTGTCAACATAGGTTTGATAGGGTCAACCTGCATCGCCCTACCACGTCTGATTCTTGGCCGCCACCGTAGATGGCGATGGCGCCGCCGGCCAGGGGCTTACACTCGTCCACTCTTCAGCTCAACTTTAGCGCATTCTGTGGGATAGGAGTGCATTTAGGGGGTGTTTAGGGGGTGTTTAGGGGGTGTCGGGGGGTATCAAGGGGTGTCAGGGGGTTTTGAGGGTGTATTTGATGTCAGAAACGGCTCAGGTTGAGCTGAGAAGTGGACGAGTGTAAGCCCCTGCCGCCGGCGCCCGCCACCGCGCTGTTGCCATCGAAGCGCGCGCCGGTGAGAAGCACCGAGCTCATGGCCTCGATGAGGATCGCGCCGGCGTCGCGGCGCGCCAGGGTGTGGGGCCGACACCACACATCAGTAACACCACGTGGTGAGATCACCGAGCATTCGCAGGAGCACGTGGTAAGATTCACAGCGTTCACACAGGCATTCAGTCAGCACAGGTATGACGTCTTATCCCGTGTGCGCCAGGGGCTGTTAGGGGTTAGGGTTTAGGGTTCCAGGATTAGGGCTTAGGGTTTAGGGTTACGCCCCCACCCTGTTGTTAGCGAACGTGGTACCGAGCAGCACCGCACTGCCCCCCTCCAGCGCCATGGCTCCCCCATCGGTGGCGTTGTTACCCACAAAGGTGGTGGCCGGGAAGGTGGAGGTGCTGATGCCGTCCACCTTGACGCCGCCGCCGCGCGTCTTGGCGCTGCACCCCTGGATGGTGACGCCGTCCGCGTTGAAATCGGCGTCGGATACATGAATAGCGCCCGAGTCGCCTCCCACGCAGCCCGTGACTAGGGCCTGGCAGATATTGGTCGCCACGTCATTCACCGCCCTTTGAGTCCTCGCCTCATGAGCCCACTGGCACCCTATAACGCGGCGAGCAACGTCTGCCACCGCCTACCTGTACCAGCAGATCCAGGGTGCCCATCCGGTTGCGGTGTGGGGATAAAGGCTAAGGGTTTAGTGTTTCAGGATTCATAAACCCTCAAAATGCCATCCTATGACGTGGCGAGCAATATCCGACCGGCCCTGCCCGTGACGGTGCCGTTCCGCATGGTGATGTGGTTGCCGCCCGCGGCCACGCGCGAGTCGCGCACCCGCAGCGCGGCGCCGCGCAGCGAGGTGCACCCCGTGAACGCCGTGGACATCAGCGTCACCCGGGACAGCGTCATGCTCAGCCCGCCGCCGTCGCGGTTCGCCGTATTTCGCAATAACTTGGTGTCCGCGACGCAGGGTCAAGTAAATAGTGCTTGCTGCGTCATAGGTTGTTGAAGAGGCGGCATGATGACACGGCGGGCATGACGGCATTCGCAGTTTTTCAGGGTACCTCAAATGGCGGTCGCCAATTCTCGAGAAATAGACAGTCGAATGGTCATATTGTACCGTTGTATGGCAAATCTGACCGTCTATTTACTCGAGTCTTACAATTCGAAGAGCGTTGACCACCATTTGAGGTACCCTGGAGAACTGCGAAGGCTATGTCCCTGCCGTCATGGTCATGACCGCCGCCGCCACCGTCATGCCGCCGCCCTCGTAGTTCGCCGCGTTTTGGCTGATTTGGCCGCCGGTGACCGCGAGGCGGCCGCGGGTGAGGAACACCCCCCCGCCGGCGTGCGCCCGGCACCCGCTGATGCTGGGGTTGCTGAACACCATGCCCAGCCCTGAGTCCGCCACGATGGCCGATGCTTCGTCGTTCTCGCCGACGTAGAAGCACCCGCCGTTGTTACCTGCCCGGACGCCAGACGGCGCCGTCGCGTTGCAATCCGTGATGGTGCTGTCGGTGAAATAGCTGGGGGAGGACTTGATGCCGGTGATCAGGGGCTTACACTTGTTCACGTTAGAGCTCAACTTGAGCAACTCCAGGACACATTCAGGGTTAAGTTGGGTTACACGGTGGACAGAAGCACTCAAGTTGAGCTGAAATCGGAACAAGTGTAAGCCCCTGCCGGTGATGAATACCCCGCCGCCCTCGCCGGCTGTGCCGCCGCTGAGGTTGGAGTTGGTGATGGTGAGCCGGGTGCGCGAGTAGATGAGACCGCCCTGCGCCGGGCTCGTGCTGGCGCCGCCGGTGCCGCCCTTGACGTAGGGCCAGGTGAATGATGCTCGCCACATCATAGCTTGGCATTTCTTTCTAGACGAGAGGGTTTCGAACGTGAAGGATGCAGTGGCGAGCTTCAATAATGCCTGCCACGTCACGTCATGAGATGGTGTGGCATTTAGCTCAAAACACGAGGGTTTATCCAGTGGAGGACGTGCAGAGTGGTTTGAATTACTCGTCCCAGTTTGACCACCAAACCAACTTGAAGTTAAACATCCCCACAGGTTTAGGGTTTAGGGTTTAGGATTTAGGGTTTAGGGTTTAGGGACATGACTATGACTCCTCCCAACCTTGATGGTGACGGTGTGCAGGGTGACGACCCCGACGTGGCCGGCGCTGTGGATGGATCCCCCCAGTGTGCCGGCGGTGCACCCGGTCATGGTGGTGTTGTACAGGGTGGGTGCGCGCGCCGCGTACATGCCGCCGCCCGCATACTTCGCCGCACTGTCCTCCACCGAGAGCCGCATTACATGAATGCCTAGTCTTTAAAACGTACTACATATAGTATTTCATACTACCCGTAGTAAGGAGGCGTTTGGTAATATTCACCAAAAGTCATTTGACTTTTGGCCAAATTACCGAACTCCAGCTTACTAGAAGCTACTAGCCCACAGACTAGGCACTAGTGCCCTTTTCAGCTCGACAGAAGAAGCGTTTCCGAGGGATCAGGCTGGATAAATGGGAAGAGCTGTAGTTCCCTATCCAGCTCAGAACATCATAAGCATCTTCGAGGTGATACGTAGGATGGCATTACTTTCAGCTTAATATCACTGTCTTCGCGGTAATAAGCAGGGTGAATCGGGTGGCTACCAGTGGGCTTAAGGACAAAAACGGCAGGCAATTCAGCTGAAAAGGGAACGGCGTGCAAGGCCCTGCCTTGAGCGTGATGCCTTGCAGGACGGTGAAGGCGGCGGCGGCGGGGTGCCCGCGCAGGGCGTCCAGGTACAGCGCGCCCCCCAACTTGCCCACGCCGCCGTCGATGGTGAAGTGGTGCAGGTACACTGCGGTGGCGCCCGTCACAAGGGTCATTGATAACACGCACTTGAACCGATGTCTGAGCATGACTTACCTTCAGGTTGAATACCTATACAGACACGGGGGCCGGGGCGAAAGCCTGGTGCCTCCTTACACACGCGGAAGAGTCTCTCTCTCTCCTATACAGACGCGCACACTCGATTCGTGGATTCACCATCGGTCGGGTGGTGGTTCTCAACACCATCCCTGCCCGTGACGGTGATGCCCGGGCGCGTGGAGTTGCCACTAAGGACGGCGCCTGATTGGCCCGTGACCACCAGGCTGCCCAGGCACGCCTCGCGCTTGACCGCGGCGAGCACCACGACGGTACAGAACTCGGAGGAGCAGGATATTTCGGTGCCGGCGCACACAGCGTTGGTCACACCCGGGGCGGTGACAGGGCCGGCGAACATGGCGTCCGCGTTCCCCGCGCCCGAGTGCGTACCTGCCATCAGGGGCTCACACTCGTCCACTGATCAGCTCAAGCACTTGTTTGTGGGATACATTCGGTGGTCTCAGTGACACTATGACAAAGTGCGTGAAACCACTTAGACACTTAGCAACAAGTAGTATTAAGTCGTCCAAATGGAGCGTTCTGGTTGATCGAGCGGGACGACTTTGCACTAAGTCTCACTAAGTGTCTAAGTGGTTTCACGCACTTTGTCATACTCGGCTGAGGTCAAGTCGAGAAGTGGAGGAGTGTGCGGCCCTACCCGCCATGAGCACCACGACCGGGGCGCCGCCACGATTCATGGCGTAGCTCAAGGTTTTGTACGGCGCCGCCATGCCGCCGTTGGTGTCGTCCCCGTTGCGTAGGGGGGCACAATTTTGAAATTGAAAGCAAGACTTGAAAGCAGTTTATCGTGTTTTATTAGTTTCAAGCGCTGAACTCAGGCACTTTCAACATGGGTTTCAATGAGTCTTGACGTGCGCCGCCCCGCCGTTGCTGCCGACCGCGGTGCTGTCCACCCCGGTCGCGCCATCGGCAGCGACGTGGGACCAGAGCTTATACTTCCAGATGCTTCCGGCGTTGGACAAGGCGCCTCCGCCACCGCCGCCGCCGCCGAGGGCAAACAGGTAGACGTACGCGCCCACTAGCACGGCCCGGTTGGTCACCACGCTGCCGGCGGTCGGGTACTCCGCGTCCTTGGTGTAGCGGCGCAAGTTAAACTTGAAAGCAAACGTTGAAAGCAGTTGATGATAATATAGTTAGGTCTGGACAAGACCCGATGGGAGGTACCCGGATAATACCAGTTAAGATCGCATAGTTACATTGACGCATAACGTTCGAGCCTAGATTTATCATTTCAAAACGTTATCCCCGCATACTCACAAAACTTGAAAAGTCACCTCGAACGTTATGCGTCACTGTAGCTATGCGATCTTAACTGGTATTATCCGGGTGCCTCCCATCGGGTCTTGCTCGGACCTGATAGTTTCAAGCGCTGAAAGCATGGCTCATTCAACACTTGTTATGATACTGTCAACCTGCACCGCCCTACCTTGGCGCCGACGGCAAGGGAGATGGGGTCGTCCAAGGTGTAATGGCGCAAGCTGAAATCGAAAGCAAAGTTTGAAAGCAGTTTAGCACATTATAGTTTCAAGCGCCTCGCTCCAGGCGCTTTCAACATGGGTTTCATCGGTTCAACCTGCACCGCCCCACCAAGGTACCGGCGCCGCTGGTGGGCTGCGTTAGCGCGTAGGCGGCGTCGCACGCCTCCGCCGTGCGGCAGTTGCCGCCCACCATGATGTAGCGGCGCAAGTTGAAATTTACAGTAAACTTTGAAAGCAATTCATGATATTCCAGGTTCAAGCCAGATTACGGACACCATAGGCAGTTTCAACAAGGGTTTTGATAGTGTCAACCTGCACATCCCTACCATGATCACCAGGGAGTTGCCCGCCACGAACAGGGAGTGGTCGTAGCGGTCCACGGTGTAGCGGCGCATGTTGAAATTGAAAGCAAAACATGAAAGCAGTTTAAGCTGTTTGAGGTTCAAGCGCTTAGATCCAGGCGCTTTCAACGTGGGTTTCATTGGGTCAACCTGCACCGCCCTACCATGGAGCTGCCCGCGGTCGCCACCGTGCGCGTCGACATGAGCTTCGTCCACTTCTTGGTGGCCAGGCGGGAGGGTCATTGGGAACAAGCACTCGACCGAGATCGGAGCATGACTCAACCTCAGAGTGAATGCTCATCGAGACGCGCAGACGATACAGTGGAGGAGGAGGTTACTCCAAGTCGGTCGAGTGCTTGTTCTCAATCACCACTATGCTTGTCGAACTAAGTTAATGCTGGCGATGGGGGGGGATAACCTAAGCTGGTATAAGCTAGTTTAGGGGCTAGTGGTTGGTGGGTTAGTGAGTTAGTATTGGGGACCACAGTGGGTGAGTAAAGAAGGGGGGTTAATCACCACCCTGCCAGGTTGAGGGTCCACTGGGTGTGGAGGGGGTGCGCGGAGGCGGTGCTGCGGAAGCCACCGCTGACGCGCAGGGCGCCGTCCACCAACACGGCGGCGTGTCGCGCGCGGCCCAGGCCCCCCGTCAACCCCTCCGTCGTCTGGTTGCACCCTGGCGTGGCCTCGGGCGCCGTGGTGGAGGGGCGCAAGCTGAAACTGAAAGCAAAATCTGGAAGCAGGTCATCATATTTCAGCTTCAAGCGCTCACACAAAGCGCGGTGAACCCGCGGTTAACCTGGGGTCAACTCGCACACCCCTACCATGGCGACGCGGGCGTCATTCCATTTCATCGCGACGAGGTCGAATGCCCACACGTGGTCCGTGGCGTTGGCGCCGCAGGCCGTGGCCGCGTCCTTCACCCCCGGGCAGGGGCTTACACTCGTCCACCTGTCAGCTCAACGTAAACGCTTTTGGTGGTCCAAGGGGTAAATAGGGGGTGCTCAGGGATCGTTTCAGGCGGGGGTGGAGGGGGTGTTTAGGCGCTTAGGGGATGTGTTGAGTGTAAGAAACGGCTCAGGTTGAGCTGAGAAGTGGACGAGTGTAAGCCCCTGCCCCCGGGCCGCCGTCCAGGTTGTATCCGCCGTGGATGAAGAGCGTGGTGTTGTCGGCGCCGCCGATGACCGCCGCGTGTGCGTAGCGCGGGGCAGGGGCTTGCACTCGTCCACTTTTCAGCTCAAGCTGAGCCGTTTCTGACACAGAACACACCCTGAAGTCACCCTAATACCCCCTGGCAGCCCCATAAAACCCTCTAAATAACCCCTAAACACACCCCCTGTCCCACGGAAAGCGCTTACGTTGAGCCGAAACGTGGACGAGTGTGAGCCCCTGCCGCGGGGCCAGGTCCGCGGGCTGCTCCGCGGCGTTGGCCAGTATCGTCACGGTGGCCGTCGGTGGGTTTCCCGCGAGGTGCTCCAGCTTGACGCGGTGAACCAGGCCGGAGAACGTGTTGCCTTCGTGTAGCGGCGCAAGTTGGATTTGAAAGCACAAGTTGAAAGCGGTTTATCACATTTCATTTTCAAGGGCTTCGGTCCAGGCGCTTTCAACGTGGGCTTGATAGGGTCAACCTGCACCGCCCTACCTTCAGCGCCGGTCAACGATGCGTTCCCGGGCTTACCTCCGTGCAGGGGCTTACACTCGTTCACTTTACAGCTCAACGTAAGGCGCTTTTTACGGCATAGGGGATGCGCGTAGGGGTTGTGTGGGGGGTATTTTAGGGGTTGTTTGGGAGTGTTCAGGGTGTTTAGGGTGTTTAAGGTGTGTTGTTGTGTCAGAAACGGCTCAGGTTGAGATGAGAAGTGGACGAGTGTAAGCCCCTGCCGCCGTGCACGATGAATGACATGTCGGAGGCGTTGGGGAACGCGGCGACGGCGGGGAAGTCGAGCATGGCGAGGACTCTATGGGCGTCGGTGCTCACCATGGTGTAGCGGCGCAAGTTGAGTTTGAAAGCAGAAGCTGAAAGCAGTACACCACAGTTTAGTTTCAAGCGCTCAGTTCCAGGCGGTTTCAACTTGGGCTTAATAGGGTCAACCTGTACCGCCTCGCCATGGTCCACTCCTGCTCCTTCAGCGTGTCATAGACCGTCATGTCGCTCTGCACCCCGCCCACGGTGTAGCGGCGCAAGTTGAATCTGAAAGCAAAGTTCGAAAGCGGTTGATCACACTTTAGTTTCAAGCGCTGAAACCAGGCGTGCTTTCAACTCGGGTTTTGATACTGGCCACCTGCACCGTCCCACCACGGGGCCGCCCACGCCCACGATGTACCGCCCGCCCACGGTAACCGTCGGGCAGGGCCAGACGAGTAATGCTTGCCGTGTCATCCATCATATGTGAAAACTCAGTCATTGACTTGTACGTCATCATTCACACGGCGTGGCGAGCAATGCATTAGCCAGTAGCTGCCTACCATCATGCCGCCGTAGCCGCGGGCCACGACCGTGCTGTTGTCGGCTTTCAGATACGGGCGCGTGGTGGAGCAGGCGGCCCCCGCGGTGTATCGGCGCAGGTAGAATTTGAAAGCAGAAGTTGAATACATTATGTCACACTTTGGTTTCAAGCGCTCGGTTCCAAGCGGTTTCAACTTGGGTTTCACAGGGTCAGCCTGCACCGCCTTACCGCGGTGTCGCACCTTCGGGCGCCGTCCCACAGCAGGAGGCTGCGCTTGATGCTCTGTGCCTGGACCGTGAACTGGAAGCTGCGCGCGCCGTCCACCTTCGTGCCCTCGTTGTAGCGGCGCAACTTGAAATTGAAAGCAAAAATTGAAAGCAGATAATCACATCTTAGTGTCAAGCGCTCAGATCCGGGCGCTTTCAGCGTGGGGTTCATAGGGTCAACCTGCACCACCCTACCTCGTTGCAGTCGCCGGCGGCGGAGTCGCATGTGCGGAAGACGTGCAGCACGTACCTCCCGATCGCCGACACCTTGGTGCAGCGGTGCAAGTTGAATTTGGAAGCGAAATTTGAAAGCAGTTCATCATATCCCAGTTTAAAGCGCGTAGTTCCAGGCGCTTTCAACGTGAGTTTGACAGGGTCAAATAGCCCTACCTTGGTCTCCATGTGGAAACCTGGTATGTACCCGCTGTCGCCGTCCAGCGATCCGAGCTCCCCCGCCGTCACGCGCTCGTCCAGGCCATCGTGGGCCTTGAGGCAGGTTCCGACCGCGGAGCCGGAGGTGCCTTTCCACTGCGCCTCTGGCTGCAGCCACATCCGGGTCTGGTAATGCATCGCCGTCTCCACCAAGGGGTCCACCTCTTGGAAGGGCCGGGTAATGAACGTTGGCCACATCATTGTATTTCATTTTTTCGATCAAAGCTAAGGAAATATGAAGAGCTATCATGCCAGGTAGCCACGTCATAGCATGTCAATTCACTCAACGGAAACAGGGTCTCAAAATTGAAATGTGATGGAAGACGTGGCGGGCATGGTTGTCTGATATTTCGTCAGCCTCACCTCATCGTCCTGGTCGTCGTTGCGCAGCACAACCTGCAGCCAGGTGTTGGCCTCGTCGTAGCGGCGCAAGTTGAATTTAAAAGCAAAATTTGAAAGCGGTTTATTGTATTTCAGTATGAAGAGCTTAACTCCAGACGCTTTCAACGTGGGTTGGATAGGTTCAACCCGAACCGCCTTACCTCGTCCACATCCACGTAGAACGACTGGTACATCATGTAGGGGTTGTACTCCGACTTGTAGCCGGCGTCCACCGTCGTGGCCTGCTGCAGCACTGGGATTGTCCGCGTGGTGACGTTGTTCCCGGCCGCGTCGAGGATCGGGTCGTACACGATGAACTGGCCAATCTTAATAGAGTTCCCCCAGCAACTATTGAGGCAGCCGCATGTGACGTTGGCGTTGGCGTCGCCAACCCCGACGAACGTCTTCGCAACCCCCGCCGTTGCCGTCCAGGGTGTAGCGGCGCAAATTAAAATTGAAGGCAAAGTTTGAAAGCTGTTCATCACATTGTAGCTTCAAGCACTGAAACCAGAGGCGCTTTCAACACGGGTCTTGATAGTGTCAACCTGCACCGCCCTACCAGGGCGTGTTCCAGAACATGTTGGTTCGCGTGTCCATGACACGCCACTTGGCGCCCCCGGCATCGTCGGCTGCGGAGCAGTCAGGCCCCGGCCCCCCGGCGGCGGGGACGCCCCCGGAGGAGTTGGACACAGCGGTGGTGACCAGGTAGCAGGGGCTTACACTCGTCCACTGCTCAACTACACTTGAGCCGTTTTTGTCACTGACAGACAGACGCCACCCAATGTATCCCACAAGAAGTGCTTACGTTGAGCTGAAATGGTGGATGAGTGTAAGCCCCTGCCAGGTAGTAGGTGCCGCCGGGCAGGTTCAGGCTCCACGACACCTGCCGCGCGGTCCACGTAGGCGCCACAAAGGGGGGCGGGGGGATCTCAGCAGACGGATGTCGATGGTTCGGGGGGTTGCAGGTACGAGAATTCACGCAATGTGCATGCCAAAGTGGGAGGAGAGTGGGCACTCCCGTTCGGTCCTCACGGAAAATGGCCGAAGAAAAGCTGGCCGCGGGCTGGATGGTAAATGCGCCAGGCGCCCGAAAGCGTGATATTTTAGGGGAGGTGCACGTGCGGGGGATCCCCTTATTGACCGACACCCCTGTCGGTCCGTCTCAGGCGCTCGCGGTCGCACCCGGGGGGATAGCCTGCCCACTTGGGATTGCACCTGGGTCTCGAGTCTCGAGTAGGAACAATTCGCGAAAATGAAGCATCGTTGGGCCTGAGGTGGTGACGCACCTTCTTTCCGGACGTGAGGTCGACCTCGCTCTTATACACAACCTTGCTGTCGGCGGCGCGGACGATGTGCGTGCTCCATATATCCGGCATGTGCTGCTGAGCCTCGTATTCCCCGATGTAGAGACGCAAGTAGGGGAAATTGAATGCGTAAATAAAGCTTGAAACCAATTTAATGCATTTTGGTTTCAAGTGCTGAAACCAGGCGGTTTCAAGACGGGGTTCAACGGGTTTCAACTTGATGCAACGCCGTACCACGAGCGTGAACACGGTGCCGGCGTCGCGGGCGGCGGCGGCGGCTGGGCCCGCGACTACCATGGCCGCGACCAGCAGCGCCGCCGCCGCGCGCCATGCGCCCATGCCCTCCCCCGAACCGCTACTGCGAGGGGCGAACCGTTGTGCCGCGTCGAATTGCATTTAGGGCGAGGCGCGCGGCATCGGCACAACGTTTTATGGTGTTCATGGTTTAGGGTTCAGGGTTTAGCGCTTAGGGGTAGGTTTAGGTTTCGGCGCGCAGTGTTGAATTCAAATGGGCATCAAGTGACGCGCCAGCGCCAGGTGCGCCGTCGCCAGCCCACTCCTTGTCACATATCGCGCGCGCACCCCTCGTAGCGAACGACAGTGCCCTCCTCGACGGAATCCCGGACGTGTGCGTGGCCCTCTGTGTGTCGGCCTGCCAGTCGGAGAAAAACTACGACCTCCCTCGGCTCCCTGACTGCCTGACCTCTGGACCCTTTCCTCCACTTCGTCGTCGAGGAGGCCATCATCACACGCCGCCCCGCCGCCCGCCGCTCGCCGCCGCCCACCGCTCGCCGCCGCCATGGGAAAGAAGAGCCGCCGCCCACGCGCGCCCGCGGGGGTTGGGTCCGGGGCCGGAGGGGGTGCGCGCAGTGTTTCGGAGACATCGTCTCCATTGGGGGAGACAGCATCTCCCACGGGGTGGATGGGAGCATACGGGCAGCACGTGGTGGACGCGTCGGCGTCAGCGGACCTATGGGCAGGCGGCGAAATGAGGGCGGCGGGCGAGGTGAAGCAGGTGGAGGCGCTCAACACAACGTCCTACGACTGGGTCCGCGCACACCCGGTGCCTCCCGGTAGGGCGGTGCAGGTTGACCCTATGAAACCCAAGTTGAAACCGCCTAGATGTATGCGCTTGAAACTAAAGTGTGACATACTGCTTTCAACTTCTGCTTTCAAATTCAACTGGCGCCGCTACATTCCGGGGAACTGCGTGACGCGCTCTTGGACACCAAGCGATCCGACGGGTTGTTCCGGGTCGGCGTCGAGGTCCTGATCGGCTCGTTTGATGAGGCGCCCGAAAACAAGCAAATGGCTGAGCGTGTGGTCGACCGCATCGGAATCGCCTGGGCATACGCCGACGCTGGCGGGGACGTCCTTGAGGAGATGAAGTCGCCGCTCGAGGTAGGGCAGTGCAGGTTGAACCGATGAAACCCGTAGTGAAACCGCCTGGAACTAAGCGCTTTGAAACTAAAATCAGATAAATTGCTTTCACGTTTTGCTTTCAATTTCAACTTGCGCCGCTACACCAAGGTGAGCGAAAATGTGCCGTGCGTCCATGCGCTGGCTCTCGCGGCGCTAGAGACGGAACC
>Ga0307488_10003888_pt1 | contig 12435 bp, 9 predicted proteins | sample SB02metaG_FD_202248 | JGI IMG/M metagenome (GOLD analysis project Ga0307488, IMG submission 202248) | Sea-ice brine microbial communities from Beaufort Sea near Barrow, Alaska, United States - SB 0.2 | ecosystem: Environmental > Aquatic > Marine > Coastal | place: USA: Alaska | collected 2017-05-06
TAATCTAGCGACGTCGCATAGATATTTCTTCGATAAACTACTCCATGATCATTTAGAAGTTTCTGATTCATTATTAACTTCGCCAAGCACAAAAGCCATTATAATGTTGAGGCAACCAGAGCCTACAATTGCTAGTATTATTAAAATGGCACATAGTCGCGGATTTCATAGCCCAGTAAGTACTGCAGAAGGAGCGATAAACTATTATAGAAATCGTTTGAAGGGGTTGATTAAAATTGGAAAGGGATTAAAAGGAAATTTTTTGTTATTGAAATCTGAATCAGTTTTAAAAGAATCAGATTTAACACTCGAACTTCTTTATAACTACTTGCAATTAAATGAACCGCTATCAGCAAGTTTCAATGAATTCCCTAATACATCTAAAGCTAAGTTTGGCGATATGTCTGGTAATTTACAGAAAGGCCGAATTTTACCTAGCGAAAAAACAGAGAGCGCAGATGCCCTAAAATTTCCTGAAATTGAAGAAGAGTATAGGCAAGCGATTACGATACTCCAATCAATGCAGGTTTAATTAATGTACATAGAAAAGAAAAAAAGCTTGATATAGAGATTCTCAATACGCCCATTTCATAGTGCCTCTGTCGTTCGTTGCAGCAATAGGTACATACGAAGAATGCAAAAAGTATCGTATGTTGGTTACAACTTCAGCTTCATTGGTTAATAGCTGCTGAATTTTTCTGCGTTTCGATAGGTTGTTGCCATTACTCGCTGCTGCGTCTAGTAATTGATATTCTCTTGTTATTAGCAATTGTTAAATTTTATAGGGTGGGCTTAAGAAAGGATAATCTGGCTATTTTGATCGCTTACCTCTGTTTGAGCGTTGAGGTTTTATCTTGCAGGGTTGAGCTTAAATGAAAATATCTGGTTTTTTAAGGCGTTTATAATAAAATTCATCGGTATTTAACGTTAAAAACGAAAAATTGACGGGTAGTTATGTTGATATCTCTGGTGTAACTATATTTTTAAGTTATTGAAATAAATAGAGAATAAAGGATTGGTAATCCTTTATTCGATATAGCTAAAATTATAAATTGAAGCAATCATGGTTTACTATTAATAAAAAAATTAAAACAATAGGGATATGATATTGAACTGGTTATCAAAACAATTAGAAATTTCACATAGCAACCATTCACCTTTAAGGCCGATGGAAGGCTTAAGGGGTATTGCCGTTTTTTTAGTTTTTTTAGTTCACTATTGCTCTCTAATTGAACCGTATATAGTTGAAAAATCTTTTGAAATAATTGTTTTACATACTATGCATAGACTAGGTAACGTTGGGGTGGATTTATTCTTTGTTTTGAGTGGGTTTTTAATATATGGATCATTGATAAGAAAAAGTAAAACCAATTTTTTTCAATATTTGATGCGTCGAATTGTCAGGATATACCCTACATTTTTAATTATATTCGTAATTTACTTATGTTTATCCTTCATATTTCCAAATGAAAATAAAATTCCTAATAACCTTTTGGATGGTGGATTTTATATCATTCAAAACTTACTATTATTACCTGGGCTGTTTGATATAACACCAATGATTACTGTAGCTTGGTCATTAAGTTATGAGCTTTTTTATTATTTGTTTATCCCTTTAGTTATCGCCCTTTTAAGTTTAAGAAGCTGGACATTAAAACAAAGAATTATTTTTTGGTGTACGATATCAATAATTGGGTTTATCTATTTTGAAATATATGGCGGGCCTTATCGATTGCTTATGTTTATTTCGGGAATACTCTTATATGAAGTACTTGAAAATAAACTGATCAATCCACCTAAATATCTGGGTACTGTATCTTTAATCGCCGCCTTAGTTTCATATTCATTTTCTCCATATTTAGAACTAAGCGATATAATGCAAATGGCAATTCTTTATATTCTCTTTTTTATTGTTTGTTTAGAGGCTTTTTCAAAAAAAAATGGTTCTGCAGTTTGGTTAAAAATATCACCTATAAGGTGGTTAGGAAATATGAGTTATTCATATTATCTGATGCATGGATTAACGTTAAAGGGTTGCTTCATGTTTATAGCTTTGGTTATAGAGCCAAATAAGCAATTCGATACCATCTTTTGGTTTGCTATGCCCTTACTGTTCTTATCGACTTTAATATCTTCATTTATTTTATTTATATTGATAGAAAAACCGTTTTCTTTAAAAAAATAAACGTACGGAAACGCACTTTGCTGTGCAAGCGATCACTCATAAAGTCTATTGACCAAGACTTTTCAAGTGTGTCCGTCCGGTAAAGCCTATCTAGCCTAGTTCAATATTCCATGGTAGTAACTGCTCGATATTTGACTCAGGCTTGCTGATCTGCGTGAGCAAGTGTATCAGGTAATCAAAAATATTATTGTGCAGTGCTTAGCTAAGTTGGAAAATACGTGGTTTAGCGGACGCTTACCAATCGATAGCCACAAAATGGCTTTGTACATAAAATAATGAGAGGCCGAATTCTGCAACTGGTGTTGTGGTAAATACAGACCAAGGAAGTCAATACGCTAGCGGCGATTGTAGGGACTTTTTAGCTACTCATAATTTACAACCTAAAATGAGTGTAGTAACGTTAGCAGCAAGCTCCCAGTGGTGACCTCCTATGGATTTTTCTAGAAGTATTGATATGAGTAAACCTAGGCATCTGTCTCTCCGCGCCATAAACTGAAATTAAATTTCCATTTCCATAAACTCATATATAGAGCTTTCGTGTTTTTTACCACAAGTAGCCGATGATAATAGCCATAAATCTTTTTTGAAGTACATAGTCAGTTACTCATTTTAGTTAAACGCTTCATGACAGCAATTATTGGATGCTTACCCATAACTAGAATCGAAAACCATACGATTGAAGACAGCACCAAACTAGCAAAAATTATAAGAAAATGCGAGCTAATCGACATCGCGTTAAATATAATTTGTACAGCATATATAACCAAAAATATTGCCAAACCCGCGATATAATTAAGCTTGTTATCATTAAAATAATCAGTCAGGGATAAAAAATCCGAGGCTTGAAAGTAAACTAGTTTACCTATTAAAACCACCACGCACGTGCCCAAGATAGCATAAGGTATTAAGTCGATACTATTTATCGCAGCTACAGTGCATGAAACGCCTAATAGGAATAGCTCTGCTGTCTGAAAATTAGCTAAGACCTTATCTTTTTTGATAGTAATAAAGAATTCATTATAGAAACTAAAAAAGAACTTAAATATCATCGCAATCGCGATTATTGAGGTAATGTCAGCTGCGGCGTACCATTGATCTCCTAGCATTAAATGTATAAGTTCGTCAGATAACATAGAGATACCTATTAGCAACGGAAACATCAGTACTCCAATTAGTTTATTGATACTGGTAAATGCAAGTGTTACCGCTGTTAAACTAGTATTTTCTCTGGCCAAATATGGGCTTACTATTGTTCCCAAAAAACCTTGTAGCGTGCTAATCCCGAAGTCGACTATACCAAAACCTCTTGAAAATAATGCCGCATTTGCCGCCGTTGAAAAGTAACCTATCAGTACTTCCGGAAGTACAATAATTAACCTTTTTACTCCCGCATTAAGTGTAATAAAAAGATTTTCGAGCAAAATAGATTTTATCCCCATAAAGTTTAGCCTGAAGGATGCTAAGGCTGGTTTAAATAATATAAAAACAAATAGCGTGGCAACATTACCTATCAGCATTCCAATTGGAAGACTTAAATATCCAAATCCATAGAGCGCTAATACTATACTAGCAGTATTCAGAACTGCAATTTCACTCGTCCTTGCTATCGCTAGTTTCTTAAACTCGAAATTTTTACTCAACAAAGCTGACGTTACCGACATAAATGGGACAAAGAAAAAAGTGATAGCTATTATCGAAATGCTTGTGGATACCCTTTCATCAGAAAATGCTTGACCAATCTCATCCGACAAAAATAATAATATCCCACCTAGGCTAGATGAAACAATAAATGAGATAGTAAAGGTGTTTTGTATTATTGGTTTAGACAATGACTTGTGGCGTATTATAAATCCGCCAATGCCAAAATTTTTCAACTCAGCCGCGAATAGCATAACTGCTGCAGCAAGTACTTGAACGCCGATTTCGCTAGGGGTCAAAAGTCTCGACAATGTCAAAAGTCCAACTAATGTAATTACAGCTTGCAATGGCTTTTCGATAGCTGAAATTCTTAAAGCAGTATAGACACTCATTTTGGATTAGCTTCGCTTCTATCATTCAATTTATATTTCATTCAGATTCACTTAATATATTTGTTTTACAATGAGTTTCCAAAAGTTAAGCAAACTTTGCTTTGTTTTAAACCTAATTACATTCCGAAAAAATTACTTTTGTCGCTGTGCGATAATTTTGGACCAAAAATAAACAGTTTAACCATAACCTTTATTTTATTCAGCTTGGATGTTTCATATTCATGTAACCTCCTTATATTTTATCCATGACCTACCACATACATAATTATATATTCATTAAGGAGGTGGAATGACCTTTTTATCTTCTTCTCGAAGTAGTAAATCATATTCATGTGTGCAAAACTACATATCGGTATTGCTAAAGTACTTTTTGGATCTACTGTATCAGGCAATTCAAACCTTTCCTTCGCTATTAGGCATGAAGACCCGCAATGTTAGTAAAACCTAGAGACTAATCGTTTACGGTTTATTTGAGAATAGTAAAAATAGCCTCTATTCAGCACGACACGTACTTTATTTGGCAAAGAATGTATTTTTTCTACAATATCACTTCTTATTAAGTCGTCTGCGTCAAGTGGAAACCACTATTGAATATCATTATAAGCGCTTGCCAATTCTCTGTTTCCTACAGCAATTTTCATATTCTTATCATTCGTAAAAAAAGCCTGTGGACTTCGCCGCTTTCACTAGACAGTCTGTTGTTCCAAAAAATACGCTTCCTCGAATTTAGCAGGTGATATGCCGCCTGTATGCGAATGGCGCTTTTTAGGATTGTAAAAAATTTCTATAAAGTTAAATATCTCTGTCTTCGCTTTGTCCCTTATCTAATATATCTTCTTTCTTCTTTCTTCTTTCTTGTTACGTGTTTTTTAAATGTCGCAAAGAAGCTTGCAGCAACCGCATTATCATGGCAATTTCCGCGGCGGCTCATGGAAGGCTCTAGGTTATGCTCTTCCATGAAAGCAGGTAAACACTGCCGCCGTATTGGCTTCCCTGATCGCTGTGCATCAACACAGGGCCTCTAGGCCGTCGTTGATAAACGGTCATCAATAAAGCGCCAATGACAAGATGCTTATCCATGTTTTTGTCCATCGACCAACCGACAACTCTGCGAGAAAATAAATCGATAACGGTCGCCAAATACAAAAAACCTTCATAGGTACGAACGTAGGTGATATCGCTCACCCACACTGTATTGGGCCTATTTGGAGCAAAGTCGCGCTCCAATATGTTATCTGCAACTATAGATAGCTTGCTGCCTGTGATATATCCGCACTTGTAACCAATTTGCGCTCTAAGGCTGCTCTGCTGCATGATTTTAGCCACGCCATTAACACTACAAGATTCGACCACTTCACGGAGGTCACGGTGGATCCAAGGACTGCCATACGTGCCGCCACTGGCTACGTAAAACTCTTTTATCCGCGCCAGCAAACGACTGTTTTCGATAGCTCGGTTACTCAACTGCTGTTTGAGCCACGCATAAAAACCACTGCGATTGATTTTTAGCACTCTGCACATGACTAACACAGAAAACTCTTGTTGGTGTTCCCGGATAAAGGCGTACTTCACTCTGGATGGCTTGCAAAGTAACTTGCGCCCTTTTTTAATATGTCGCGTTCCTCCGTAACCCGCTTTAACTCAGCCTCAAGCTTAGCTATTCGAACTGAATTATCACTGGTTTTTTTATGCGAAGTCTTATTATCGCTAAATTTGCTTTTCCGATGATAAAGCGATTTTGTTGTTACCCCTAAACTTTCAGCAACGCCTTGAACAGAATATCCACGTTCGGTAACTTGCTTTACTTCATCAATCTTAAACTCTTCGGTATACCGTTTGCCTTTGCTCATAAACCCCTCTATTTGAAGTTACATTGCAACTGTTAAAAGTGTCTAGCAAAATCTAAGCAGTCCAGTACAAGGAGGTTATGTCCCAAGAATAAACGTTGGATGTTCTTGTGAAGCTAAATCTCCTTTTAACATAAACTAAACCTCAAGCCGATGATGATACGAGTCATTAATAACCTAAGAAGAGTTCACTGTATATGCAGAACTGGAACAAATTTTTGCTTCTCCCGTGGTCACAATTGAGAAACTACAGTAGTTAATATCGCGGTTATATGCACTAATTCTATTTACAAAAATTAATTATACTGTGTAATAAACCAGTCAAACTGGGATTTTTGACCGCGACCTTGAAAAATACCACTTATCACGAGAACGCAAAATAGGCTGTTCTATATATCGGAAGAGAATTTCTGATAATAACAGTGTAATAATTAACGTAAGCGCCAAGAAAACCATAAAATACGAATCAGGTATAAGGCGTTTAGATACCGCTAAAGCTTCTACATGCAGCAAATACATAGCATATGAACGTGTCGAAATGTGCATAATTATATTATGTGCAAAGGGAAGTCTTGATATAGGCGTATTAACCGCAAAAATTATCATGCCGCCGAATAAAAGAGCCAGCAATAAATATGATGGTTGGGTAATAAATAAATATTCTGGCAGCCACCTCGATATGTAAATGCTGACATACACCAATAGGCAAACCACTGAGATGATGAGACTAAAAGGTTTGATTCTGTCCCAGAGTTTACGGTATTGATAATATATATTCGCAAGCAGAACGCCCATGATACAGCAGTCCCAGCGCACATGTGTTTCATTACTTGACTCATACCAGCCTAGGTACCTAAAAGCACTAGGTAAAATTAGTAGCAACAATAGTACGCTTGTTTGTAACAATTTGGGTAAACGATGCAAAAACAAAATGATAGGCGCTATTGCGAGATAAAATTGTTCTTCTAATGCCAAAGACCAACTCACTGTAAAGTAGGTCATATCTGTGTAGTTTTGAAAAAACAATAAGTGTGGAATAGGCGATGTAACAGCGTCTTTCGTTAAATATTGTTGCGTTAGTGTGACAAACAAAACAGCATAATAAGCAGGTAAGGTTCTCAACCAACGTCTTATCCAAAACCGTTTTATTTGAATGTTTCCGTGGCGTTGATATTCTTTGAATAACTGGGAACCGATTAACCAGCCCGACAATAAAAAAAATAAGTCTACCCCCGAGCCACCAAATTGAAGTGGCGCTAAATAACTCGGCGCACCAAAGGCTGATACCGTATGACCAACTAACACGAGCAAGATCGCGAGTGCTCTGAGCAAATCGATATAGTAAATTCTATCTTCAGATTTGATTAAAGGATTATTTTTCATTTTTAATCTGCTTGATTTGAGTTTCTATTTTTGGTTAAGACCCAAAAAGGAAGCACGATTAACAGCAATGGGAATGGCCATTTAATGAGATATGCAAATTTTTCAAAATAGTACTTTTTGGTGATAAAGTGATCAACGCCGCTCCAAACTTGGTAATCTTGACCATAGGTGTTGATAAAAAATGAGTCTTGGCTAATAGGGTGACCTACAGACGAATATGCGTTACTAACTAAATTAGGGTTTGCATTTAGTTGTTCCAACGAATATTCAATCACTACTCCAAAGTCAGGATCGAAAATGAAGTCTTGATTATCAATTTGTGCAGACACTACCACGTGGCCTGGAAATGTAACTATTTTGGATGGTATGCCATTATTATCTAGTACTTGGCTCATGATCATCGAGGCATCACCACAAATACCAATTCCTCGCTCTATACTCTTGTAAAGATTAGCAAAATGATACCGTTTATACTCCGGAATATCAGAAAACAAGCCCATTGCATAAAGTATCCAATTTTCCCAAATCGGGATTAACTGATGAAACTTTGTGGACTCGTATCTTGCCCAATGAATGTGTGCTATGCCTTTTGCGATATCAAGAGTGATTCGCTTACTGAAAGCACTCGGAGTCTCGTTTTCTCGTATTAGCAACCTTGCTAATAGTTCATCTTCTGTTAGCGCTATGTCCATTGCACCAAACCTCAGGTGCTCTGCTGTTAAGTCGTTTGGTCGCAAGGGTTTCGCCAAACCGTATAGGTTCAAAACGCTAAGTGCTACACCACACAAAATAGCGCCAATGCACAGAATTTTTAATACTGCATTCATACTAATAAATAACTCTCTTTTAAATCGCGCAAGTTGTTGGTATCCTTGTAAAAGATAATATCACCATGGTCAATGTAAATCTAATATTTAACAAAGAGTGCAAACTAAAGTGGTTTTTTAAAAGCCCCAACATCATTGCGCTGCGTGATGAGTTTAAATTGCATCTGCGACTTTCAAGAAATATGGTATTTTTCTCAATTATATTGGCGGAGTCCATTGTTAAACCGAATAAACTTGTCAGATTTAATGGCTTAAATTAACTCACCGTAAATGTTATCATTCGTAAAATTAGAGATTTTATTAAATCGAGCAACTATTAGTGAAAAAATTGATCAAACCATTGATAGTAAAATTTTTCCAAAAAGCACTAGTCCAAGCTGACATTCAAAAGACATTAGTAGAGATTCAGGCTAAACGTGTTAATTCAATTGGTCTAATAGATAATTTAGAAAATCCTTATACAAGTATCGATGTACCAAAATCTGAGCAAGGTGAAGGTGTTGTCTTTATTACCGGTAGGTTCCGCTCGGGCTCAACGCTTTTGTGGAATTTGTTTCGCCAAAGTGATGAATTTACTGCTTTCTACGAACCTTTCAATGAAAGGCAATGGTTTAATCCGCAAATGCGTGGCGATACAGTTGATTCAACGCACCGAGGCGTTGATGATTATTGGAGAGAATTTGACGGATTGGATGCATTAACTCCCCTCTATGACGAAAACTGGATTAGAGATGATTTGTTTATGAACGAACATTCATATATGCCCAATATGAAAGCCTTTATCGACACCATAATAGAAAGCTCGTCAACGCGGCCAATACTTCAGTTCAATAGAGTCGACTTCCGTTTGACTTGGCTAAAAAAGCAATACCCTAAAGCAAGTATTATTCATTTGTACAGAAATCCAAGAGATCAGTGGTGCTCGTTTCTTATTGATAAGAAACGAATGAATAAAGACTGTGTTGAAGAAACCTATGTGGACAATTTTTATTTAGATATTTGGTGTGAAGACCTTTACCGACATTTTCCTTTTCTCCATGCTCAACAAACGCGTCATCCATACAAACGTTTCTATTATATTTGGAAGCTGTCATACATATTCGGTCAAACACACTCAAATTTGAGTATTTCCTATGAAGATTTGGTCGCGAACCCTGAGAATGTTGTGGGTGAAATACTTACTGTTATTCGAGCTGACAAATCTTTACTCGACAAAGTAGGCGCAACAATTAGTGTCACCTCGGTAGACGCATGGAAAGCATATGCACCTGAAGATTGGTTTTTAATTAAAGAACTTGAGTGTGAGCGAGTGCTTCAGTCTTTTTTGCGAAAATAAAATAATTAAAGTTTTCTTTTGTAAATTACTAAATACTTTTGCCGGTTGGTCGATTTTATGTTGGTCAACTTCACTTACATACTTAACACTAGCTTGAGTATTGCAGCGTTCTTACATGAATTTTAAGGCCCATTATTTAAAATGATACACACTGCGTTATTCTTATTCATATATGTTTATGGCTCTTTGCTTAGTTTTTTTAAATATCCCGCGCTCATTTTTTGCGTCTATCAATGCGTTTTCTTTTTTAACCCGCAGCAAAGATGGTGGGGAGCATCTCTACCTAGTTTTCCATATTCATTTTACATTGCATGTATCCTCTTATTTTTGACTTTCAAGGTCGTTCTCGACAAAAGTCAAGAAAAAAATTCTCTTGGTAATCCAATTATAAGAACGCTATTTATATTCTTAATTCTTTTTGCTATCGCATATTTCCAAGCTGTATTTCCTGAGCCTCATCTAGAACAACTGGAATATTTCACACAATCGTTCATTATAATTTGCTGCGCATTTTTGCTGGCTAATAATATGCAAAAACTACGGTGGTATTTTGATGCCTATGTAGTAGGGGGATTTTATTTATCATTTTACACCTATCAGATAGGCAGAAACAGTGGAGACCGAGTCACTGGTATTGGAGTACTAGACAGCATTGACTCTAATTCAATTTCCGCCTCCATGGCACCAGCAGCAATAGTAGCGCTTCACTTTGTTTTTACTGAAAAGAAGACTTTTTTACGACTCTATTATGCGAGTGCTTGCGTGTTTATTGCCAATGCTTTGGTACTGATTAATAGCCGAGGGGCTTTGTTGGGACTATCAATAGGTGGCATGTTCTATTTATATCAAATTTATAAGAGTTCAGATGTAATTAATTATGCAAAGAGTAAAGCAATTGCCTTAGTATTTGTTGCTTTGATTGGTGTTATTTATGTAGCTGACGATTCTACAATAGAGCGTTTTAAATCTATTTTTGAAGTGTCTAGCAAACAAGTCGAAGTTGAAACTGGGGCTACTAGAATCCACTTTTGGAAGGCTGCTATTGATATGGCGAAGGATCATCCTATGGGCCTGGGCTACAGAGGATTCAACGCCTATGCCAATTTCTATATTCCGGAAGACGTCAATACCGGTAAGTCAAGGAACAGAAGCGTCCATTCGTCTTGGTTTGAAGCACTCTCTGAACTAGGCTATATCGGATTTGCAGTATTACTCTATCTTGTGTACTTGTCTATCAAACTTTCGTTTGCAGCAAGTCGTTATTTTAGATCGGTAAACGATGCCAACTCGGTCTTGTTTGTTGCCGCATTGCAAGGCTGTTTATTGTCCACTTTTGTCTCCATGACATTTATTAGTCGCATGCGCGGAGAAACGTTTATGTGGCTACTTCTTTTCACAGCAGCCCTCTATGAGATTACCAAACGAATGCAGAAACAGAGTGAAATTAAATGAGTGTTTATAGCTCGCTAAATGTAACTATCCCCTTAAATAATACAGCGTACTCGCAGAATTAGTTAGTGAGCGGTGGGACCACTGAATTCAAGTAACACGTAGCTCTATAAACCGTAAGAATATTCACATTCACTCATGGAGATTTGAATAATATTAAAGGTCACTTTGCTGTTATAAGCTCTCAACGAGCGTTTTTGTTTTTCAAAGATCCAATAAGCTTTAAAGTAATTCTTAAGCAATATTTACCCTCTTCCGTATATCGATAAAAAATAAAATAGTTCATCAAAAGCGTTATCAAAAAAGAGCCAAAAAACACGAAAAGAGATAAGGCCAAAAATAAAAACGTTGAGTCAGTAAGCAGTAATATGCTGTGCGATAATTTCACGTACACTACACCAAGCAACGCAAAACTTATAAACATTGGCAAAACCTTAATAAAAAACTTTCCTACCGCACTTCTCAAATAATAAACGGCGGTGGTCAGAAAAAACACCAGCACTGCCCACAACTCAATATAAACTCGCTCTCGCACCAGCACTACAATCGAACTATCTAAATGACTGACTACCGAAAACACCACTAGTGCTGTCGCGAAAATTTCATACACAAACACCAGATTTGTTTTTCGCTGAATAATAAGCGCACGCTTACAGTGGTTTGCCACCACGAATGACGTCACCAACAAGCCCATATAACCGAGTATTTTGTGATAATCCATCCATTTTTCGCCCAATAGAATTCTGACTATTTGTTCGCTATGCACAAACATAACGAGCGAAATTGGGAACGAGATTAACAATAAAATCATAAGGGTAACGGTAAATTTAAAGGCGCGCTGTTGCATGTCTTTATTATGCTTCGACATCTCTACTAACAAAGGCTCTGCAATAGGCATCATAATATTAAGTGAGGGTATAACCGCTATGTATTTCATTACATGGAAGTTACCAAACTCTGCGTTGCTATATGATTTACTGATAAAGAACGTATCGATATTTGATTTTAAGTAACCAAACAATTCTTGGCCAATCATAAAGGTGCTAAAGCCATATTGCTTTGACATGTGCTGCATACAAAAAGAAGGACGGTAGTAGCAAACTATGTAACTGAGTAGGCACGTTGCTAAAGTGGTAACGAGTTGCCCTACTATTAGCGCCCAATAGCTTTTTGTAATCACCGCTATAAATATGGTGATTATTACCCCTAATATCTTGCTGGCGACTTGTATAGAGACAACTAAGGTATACAACTGCTGGCGCTTTAAACGCCAAAGACCTGGATTAAATAGGCCAGATAACAGCGGAACAGGCCCTAATGCCAATAGTATAGGGGTGAGGTCTGGATTTTCATAAAAAAGGCTAAGTGGGTATGCAAG
>Ga0307488_10003889_pt1 | contig 12432 bp, 18 predicted proteins | sample SB02metaG_FD_202248 | JGI IMG/M metagenome (GOLD analysis project Ga0307488, IMG submission 202248) | Sea-ice brine microbial communities from Beaufort Sea near Barrow, Alaska, United States - SB 0.2 | ecosystem: Environmental > Aquatic > Marine > Coastal | place: USA: Alaska | collected...
AAGAAATTACCGTTGAGGTGTAATTAAGTACTTCTCACCGGTAGCTTGTTTAGAATAACCTGCTATCGATTGTAATTGTAATACCTCAGCCAATGACACCTCATGTGTGTAGTGGCTAGCAAATGTTGTAGTGATTTCATCGCTAACACGTTTACGCATCGCCATTACCGTTTTAGTCCCTAGTTTGCCCAGTGCCGTGAATAATAAGAATCCATTGACACCCCAAGCAAAACCGAAGTTACGATTTAGCGTAATTGGGCCACGGTTTAACGCGCCATAAATGTAAACTTGTTTGAACGTTTCAGAGCCATAAACGCTGTGTTCTTTCATATCACGAGCCGCAGCAACTTCCATACAGTTAAGAATGTTACTTGTGAGTTGGCCACCACCAATGGGATCAAACGCAATAGTTGCACCCGTTTCAATAATCGCTGCCGTTAATTCAGTAAGGAAAGAATCACTACTTGAGTTAACGACATATTTTGCGCCCATATCACGTAACAGCGTTTCTTGATCTGCTTTACGGACAATATTGATTAAATCAATACCATCGGCAATACAAATACGGTTTAACATTTGACCAAGGTTAGACGCTGCCGCCGCATGAATAATAGCTTTATGACCTTCAGTACGCATTGTTTCAACCATAGCTAATGCTGTAAGCGGGTTAACAAAAGAAGAGGCGCCTTCTTTAGCCGTAGTGCCTTCTTTTAATTCTAAGCAGCTTTGTACATTGGCACATATATATTGACGATACGTTCCACCGCCAATCACAGCAACCATTTTACCCATCAAAGCTTGTGCCGCAGGCGATGAGCCTGCTGCTACAACGGTTCCTGCTCCTTCATTACCAACAGGAATGGCTTTATTAACACGCGCTTTAACCGCTGGCATAAACTGAGCCGGAACATCAGCAGTAATGGCTGGGTTTTCTTCAGTGCCTGATTGTTTCGCTGTTGACATATCTGCGGCGCTAAAAAGAACCGCTAAGTCAGAGGGGTTTAATGGAGCCGCCTCAATGCGAACAACGACCTCATCAGCACTCGGTTGTGGCTTTTCGATGTTTTGTAAAGCGAGTGTTAATTTATTGTCTTCGCTGATTGTTGAAGTCAGTTGGATATTTGTATCTGTCATCGGGTTTTCTCCGGTAAGTAATTCAATAAATTGAGCCAATAACGTTATGGTATTGGCTAGACTTTATTGGTAATAATCATTTGAGTATGGGTTATCCTATCTAGCCTTCTCGGCTTTAATCTGAGCTTTCACCTTTTGGATAAACTCGGGCATGTTTGCCAGACGATCTGCCTCCACGTTTTGGGCAATGGCAGATTGACTCATGGAGTCATTCCACTCTTTCATCCCAGGGACTTCTGCAAATATATCCCAGTCAAGTTGGCTAGAGCCAAAAGTACTGACAATGGTGTTGACGTAATAAAGGTAAATGTCGGCCATCGTGAATTGCTCACCGGCAACCCAAGGTGAAAACTGACACAAGCGACTTAATGCCGAAATTCCACGTTTTAATACTTGCCGTACTTCAGCGGTAACTGTTTCAGGAGCTGTAGTCCCTGAAAATGCATAAGGTATAAGTCGTCTGCTAGGCAGTTCAAAATAAAGCTCTGCTATTTTCATGATTTGACGCACAACAGCACGTTCTCCGACATTTTCAGGGTATAGCGGCGTTGCCGGGAAAGTCTCTTCGATATAGTCACAAATAACACTCGACTCTGAAAGATTAAGGCCTTCAGGCGTTGTGATAACAGGTACTTTGCCCGCGGGGCTGATTGTCAGTAATGCGTCACTACCACCGAAAATAAGGTTTTCTTGGAATGGTAGTGCTTTGTAGAGAAGTAGATGTTTCACTAGGTTGTAATAGTTGCTAGCGGCAAAACCGTGCAAAATAATCATAAATCAGTTCCATTATCAATGTGAATGTTATTTTTAATTACCAAAAACGGCAATTAAAGCCCCTGTATTTAACAAGATGCAACAGAAGTAAAGTTACAATGCTTAAGTTAAATACATTATTACTTGTTTTAATTTTGTTATATATGAGGGAAAATGCGAATCACTATTGTTTTTAAGACAATAATAAAACAAAAACACTCAACTATACATTTAATGGGGAAGTTAGTTGGATCAACTACGTGCAATACGGTATTTCAGTAAAGTAGTCGAAACGGGCAGTTTTACCAAAGCTGCAAGTGCTTTTAATGTGCCGCCATCATCGTTGTCGAGACGAGTGGCTGATTTAGAAAAGAGTTTAGGAGCGACGTTGTTAAAGCGGTCGACCCGAATGGTTAAACTGACAGAAGTGGGACAAATTTATTATAACGATGTAAAGCACATATTGGGTCAACTAGAGCAAAGCAATGAAACCGTTCGTAGTTATCAAACAACGCCAATGGGCCGTTTACGTATAAGTTCGATGGTGGGTTTTGGCGACAAAATATTACTCCCTTTGTTAGATGAATTCAGCGTGTTATACCCTGAAATTGTATTAGATGTTAGTTTAAGTGACGAGTTATCAACACTCGGACGTGACGATGTCGATATTGCTATTCGCGGCGGTTACGCCCCAAATGAACGAGTGTTAGCGATAAGACTAATGGACAATGGTTTTATTCCTGTCGCTTCACCAAGTTATTTAAAGAAACACGGCGTGCCTAAAAATGCGATGGAATTAAAGACACATAATGGCCTTTATTTTAAAACGCCATCAGGGCCAACGCCTTGGTTATGTAATATCAGTGGCCAATGGCACGATGTTTCAGGGCCAGCGTTAGCGATTTCAAATAACGGACCATGGCTCGCGAAAAAAGCCTGTGACGGTGAAGGTATCTTAATGTCAACACGATGGGCGTTAGCTTCATATCTTGAGTCAGGGAAGTTGCAAGAACTTAAGTTTGAGCATGCGGTAGCTATCACTCAAAATTCTGATATGGCCGTTTATTTGTTGTATCAAAAACAGCGCTACTTAGTACCAAAAGTAAAAGCGGCAGTAGACTTTTTAGTTGCAGGAATAAAAGTAGACTCTGCACCGCTTTGATAGGTTTTGTAATGATAACGCCCAAATAAGGGACTGATTAATAGTTGGTTAAAATGTGAAGCCAGCGGAACCAGCCAACTGTTAGTTGTTCTACTTTCTACTTTTTGCAAGTGAAGATATTAATTCACTTGCACTGGTTTGAAACATACTAGGAATAATACCATGCACAAAAGCCATAGCTGCTGCTTTAAGACATTGATAGCCATAAGAGAAGGCAACTTTTTGATGTCCTAAATAGGTCTCGTCGACACTACTTAAATGATTTTTGCTTGATTCAAACATTCTTGAACTCCTGATATAAGTTTTGTTAAAAACTGGAATCTATTCACAGCTAAACCACATAACGCCCAAATAAGGGCGTTAATAATAGTGGGCTAAAATTGCGAAGCAATGGCCCGCTGTTTTTAGTCCTGTTAATTTACTTGTTATAACGAAAACTCTCGAAGTTGAAAAATATTACCTTCTGGATCTGAAACATTACATACACTAAAAATAGGACTCTTCCAAACACCTTTATGTACTAGCCCCCCTAACTCTTTTACTTTAGCGTGAGAGTTTTCAAGACTGTTAACACTAAAGAATAATTTAACCGTGTTTTGCCTATCAAAATTCGTAGGAACATCTGCAGGAAACTCATGAATGATAATATTAAGCCCATTAGCATCAAGACTAATAAATTCATTTGTCTCACGTAACTTAATCATCCCAAGAAGCTCTATATAGAACGTTGATAAGCCTTCAATATTTTTTCCATAAATTAATGCCCCTATTTTTGCTGGTCCACTCATTTTATTTTATTCCTCAACTGTCTGATTGATTAATGGCGTTATAACGCCATTTTAAGGAGCTGATAATAGTTTGCTAAGATTGTTTAGCGAAGCCAAACCGAGTAAACGGTTAGTAGTCCCAATTTAAATTCTTGTTATAAATACTTACTCAAATAGTGCAAAGATTCTTTTATCTGAATATTGTAAATAACCATATTTTAACTCTAATAAATGACCAGCTAAATCCATGAAATTAATGTTTGTATTTTCCCACGAACTTTCATCTGACCAATGAACGGCGATACTTTTCAATTTATCATCGTCAATAATTGATAGCTCTTCTGAGAAGTTTATTGGTAATAACCAAAGGTTGTCACTTAAAGCAGAACTCGAACTTTTAAAGCAACTCAGTAAATCGCCGACATGCTCTTTCGTGAAGTTACCACCACCCAGAATTGAGCCTTCAGGAATTTCTTCAAAACTACTAACATCACAATCTACTTTTGCTGCGAAAAATGTTACATCCACACTCAATCCTTTCGGTATTTATAACGCCTCACTAAGAGGCAAATAATAGTTGGTTAAAATAAGCGATGCAGGGGCAAAAACCAACTGTTATTTGTCCTGCTTGAGTGACTTGTTATGTTTTTTATACCATAATGTATTATATATAGGTACTGATGGGTTTTATATTATGGCTAAAAATACAAGCGTAACATTAGGCGATCATTTTGATCAGTTTATAAACCAACAACTTAACACTGGACGTTATGGTTCAGCAAGTGAAATTGTTAGGGCGGGACTAAGAGCGTTAGAAGATAAGGAAGCGAAACTATTAAATTTACGCAATATGCTTATCCAGGGTGAACAAAGCGGTGTTGCCGATTACAGCTATGAAAGTATGTTGACTGAGCTAGATAAAGATAACCATTAATGAATAAATTTTCATTATCATCGAAAGCCAAAACCGATTTAATTAAAATAGCTAAATTTACTGAATTGACCTGGGGAATAAATCAACGAAACGATTATCTAAAGGTATTGGACAGTACATTTCAGTTGTTAGCCGCTGAACCTGAGTTAGGTCTAAATTGTGATTACATTAGAGAAGGCTACAGCAAATATCCACAAGCTAGCCACGTAATTTATTACAAAGAGTATAAAGACAATCAAATCTTTATAGTGCGTATATTGCATAAAAGTATGGATGTAAACTCCGCACTTTAGAAAAATAAAACGCCCTACTAAGCGGCTAAAGATAGATAGCTATAATTCGCGAGGTACGAGCACAGCCAACTGTTTGTTGTCCCGCTTTATGGGCTTGTTATATTATTTTCACGTAATAGCCCCTTGTAGTACCTTGTTATAATATATGTAACAGTCCATATAGGAAATGCAACGTAGCCAAGAACTTTTAATATTTGATCTGTTGCCCTTTCAGCTTCCATGTAATTCAAAACTAAACTAACACCAACACCAAATAAACAACATAGAATTAAAACACAGCTAATTATCAACTTACGCGTAAATTCTAAATTACGTTTATCCAAATTTTTAACACCTAAACCCCTCGACTTTCCCTAGTAATATAACGCCTTACTAAGCGGCGTAAAATTGTTAGCTGAAATTACGAGGAACGACAGCTAGACAAAGGTTTAGCGTCCGTTTAAGTAACTTGTTATAGCTCTTCACGTTAATCACTAGATACTTTATCTAAATAAGAAGCAAAGAGTTGCGTTACCTCTTTATTTTTGGCTAAATCTGATGCTGATTTACCCCTTTTATTTGTGAGCGTAGTATCTGCACCACTTTGAAGTAAATAATCTAGAATAGAGTTTTTTCCAAGGTATGCGGCATCCATTAATGGTGTATCGCCATTATTGTTTCCTATATTTAAATCGGCGCCATTTTCTACTAAATAACGTACGAGTGCTAAATTGTTTGTTGCCCAGCCAGTGATAATCAACGCTGTATCTCCTGACGACGTTTGAGCATCAACATTAGCACCTTGCTTAATTACTTGTTTTACATGATTTAATAAAGTGTCATCGTGCTTGTATCTAGAAATTACTAAAGGTAACACCGCACTATCTTTTTTATGAATACTCTTTTCTGCACCCGTTAGTTCTAACAGTCTGTCGAAATATTCTTTTCGGTTATAACTCAATGCAAACTCAAAAAGTGAAGAGTTATTGAGTGTTATCCGCTCAACTACTACTCCTCGACTAATTAATTCTTCCATAATATCAATTCGGTTATGGACAACAGATTGATAAAAAACTTCATTCAAAATCTCATCACTGTTAAGTAGCTTTTTATCAATTAGCTGCTTAGCTTTTGGTAAGTTATTATTGTTAATCGCTTCAATAACTAGGTGTTCAGGTATATTAGCAGGTGGCGATTTAGCCATAATTGTATTTAGCCAGTTTAAATGAGTAGATACTCTGGTGTAATACTCCATTACGCCATATGTTCCTTCATTTAACCCCATTGTATCTTGATAAGAACTTACCCCAGCAACATAAAGCTGATACCCTAGACTTATAAATGCTGGCCCTCCGCTATCCCCCCTAGAACTTATACCTTCCATAATTGTGGCACCTTTAGGAGAATTAAATTGAAAGCCAATTACTTTTTCTGAAACACTTATTATTGTATTAGTGGCTCCTCGTTGAATGTTATCATCTTTAAGTAAACCATCTCGCCCATTTCCATATGTTCCTCTACCAACAAATACAACAGTCTTTCCCTTTTCATCGTTAGCAGAGTAAAGCGTTGCTGGTTTTCCTATAGTGATAGGATCTTTTAGTTGAACTAGCGCCATATCGTGATCTTCATCATTTTTTCTAGCAAAATGAGGATGTACAAATATTTTTTCAATTCGGTACTTTGAACCATGGTGTCGACTTGTAAAAAAAGAGTCTTCTCTCCCTTGTACGCAATGAGCGGCAGTAAGGAGCCACCTACGATCTATAAGAGTCGCAGCACAGCCACCCACATAAGCTACAGATAGTGAGTACTCTTCACCAAGTTGATGATATTTTATATCACCAACATCATGCCTAATGACTATTGCATTAGCACTACTTATAAATAAACCAACTGACAATGTAACTTTTATAATAAAATTCAATTTAGATCCCTTTCTTTAATTTTATTGATAGGCAATAAGGGTTGGATATACACCAGAGCTATAACGCGGAGCTAAGCGTCAGTTTTTAAGTTGCCGTTTTGTGGAGTACTTTTGCGCAGCAAAACCAGAAACTGAGACTTAAAAACTGTCCAAGGAGCGAAGCGACTGATGCTTGAACGACTTGTTATATAGCTTTATGGAATTGAACCATTCCAAGATTTGTATGCTTCATTATATATTTTAATAATGTCGCCATGAGCAAGCACCCACCCCTCTAGATGTCCAATTTCGGAAAAACCATGAGCTGGTATGTCTAAACGATATGAGCTCTCTTGCTGCATGGTAGGATTTTTAAGCGAGACAAGTGTAGTAATAATTTCGTTGGATGTATTTTTTACTCGAAGAACTAAGCCATTTCCGAGTAAGGCACCACGAAACTCAACTTCAATTGGTAATTGAGGAAGGCTTTGTTCTTGAAAACTTCTAGATTGAGATAAGAAAAACACTCCAAGAACAATAACCACCAAAATAACCCAAATAATGGGCCAAGTATTTTGGGCCTTTATTGTAAGTGGCGTTTTCTGAACCTTAATGATAGGTGCACCACAATTTGGGCATGCATTTGCAAGATTGGAAATTTCATTATTGCATTCAGAACAATTGAACAGCGCCATATCCTTTCCTTTGTTTTTGATTTGATCTAACGCCTCACTAAGAGGTAAATAATAGTTGGTTAAAATAAGCGATGCTGAGGCAAAAACCAGCTGTTTTTTTGTCCTGCTTTATGCCTTGGTAGGTTTTTACTCACCTACATGGATTTTTAGCAAAACTTCACTGCCATCTAGATTTTTAACTAGTAATGGTAATATTTCACCTGTTTTTTTTATCCATTAGTTTTTTGGCTTTATCCGCAGGGCAGCCTGGGATTTTACAACCATCAAGTTCAAGAACTAATTGACCAACTTTAACTCCAGCTTTTTCTGCTGGGGATCCAGAGTGAACTTTATCAATTTTAAAATCGGTTATTTCAGGACTAAAGAATCCATCAACAGACACACCTGCGGCAATCCCTATTTTACCTTCTGCGAAAGCACCAAATGATATAAACAAACTTATTAATATAATTTTCCTAATTGAATTCAAAAATCTTACTCCTTTAAAAACCTAACGCTTCAATAACCGGCGCCCTCGCGGAGCGACGCTTTAGCAGTCCGGCGACCGTATAGAGCGAAGTGCATTGACTTGTTATGTTCAAACATCTTAATAAACGAACACTAAGCTAGCATTTATTAAGAAATGTATCATGATTAAGATTTCTAATCGTTTAAATCCTTTCAGGATAAAGCCGGCCCCAAAAATCAGACTAAAAATTAAATAATTTAAAGTTGGTCCAATGCCTCGAATTTCTCCATGAATAAATACAAATGAAATCGCAATTATTGGTAGTATAAACCAAGGATTTGGGATGATTCGTTTTAGTCGTGTTAATGCAAATCCTCTAAATATTACTTCCTCTGCAATAGCCGCAGTAAATGCTAGAGCAATTATGGTAACTAAGCGCTCTAATGTGCTAATTGGACCAATAAATCCTGCCTGAGAACTTGTTGGAAACTCATTTCCATAATATATTGCAGGAAGAATAAATGCTGAAACTATTAGTATGGTCAGAAGTCCGACAAACCAATTTTTATGTTTAAAAAACCATGACCAATCAACGCCAATAGAACTCCAAGTTTCATTATTCTTTATTAATGCATGTCTTATAAATAAAAATGGAACCCAATGAAACAATAAATTAGAAAAAACAAAATACCACCATTCTGTTCTTTCATCGTCATTATGTAATGATGAAATAAACTCATCTGGTAAAAATGGAAAAAGTAATGAACTAAAAAAATCAGTACTATATAAAACAGGGTATGCAATTAAACCAATCGCTAAAGCAATAATTGTATATTTATCTAAACTTGTCTTGGTTTGAATTTCACTAGCTTTAGATTGAGCTTCCGAGTTCATTCACTACTTCCTTTGGTTATTAAAAAACGAATATACTCATAAAGCTTCATAACGCTTCGTTAAGAGGCAAAAAAATGTTGATTGAAATTAGCGACAAAGGAGCAAAAGCCAACTATTTTTTACCTTTTAAACGACTTGTTATGCGATCTAGATACAGTCAAATTGTCCATTTAGCTGCGCCGCTCTCTAAGGTCAGTAATGATTTGATTGATAATTTTCCATTCACCCTTCACTTTTTCTACAACGAATGTGAATGCAATCTTCCTATTCGTTGAACCTGCGGATGTCCCCCGATCACTCTCAATCCGACCATAGACAACTGCTCCAGAACTACCAATATACCTCCTGGAAATCGGCCTATAGGAATTAGCCTCTTTCTTAGAAACCTCCTTATCGAACTCCGGAAATAATTTATTGCTTAAAAATATCTCCAATTCTTTAGAGCCTCGGAAGGAGCGACCAAATGCATTTGTCCACTCTGCATCCACTGAGTGTGCATTTGCTACGCCTTTCGCATTTTGGGCTGACCATGCTTTCCAAAAACGGTTAATTAGCTTATCAATAGAAGCTTTATCTGAATTAACTGCTGGACGACCACTAACTTGATACGCCAGAGGTGAGTAATATTCTGCACTAGCTATTAATGACACTAATAGAATACAAATTCCAAAAGCTACTTTCATGGTAATACTCTCCTATTTATTGCATAACGCCACATTAAGCGGCAAAAAATTGTTGGCTAAAATGTTGAACGAAGTGAAAACAGCCAACTGTTTTTTGTCCTTATTAATTAGCTTGTTATGTTACTTTTTACGCAACAACGTCTTATAATAACGAGTTAAAATATAAGTTACCGACCAAATAGGTAATGCGACGTAACCAAGAACTTTGATTACCGAATCTGTTGTATTCTCAATTTGAGCATAATTTAAAACTAAACTTACACCAATACCAAATAAAACGCATAAGATTACAAGACCAACAAGTATCAATTTGCGAGTAAACTCAAAATCACGTTTTTCTAAATTTTTAACACCTACACTCATCGACTTTCCTTAGTAACATAACGCCCAAATAACAGGCTAAGTAATGGTTTGCTAAAATTGTGTAGCGAAGCGAAGCGTAGCCAACGGTTACGTGTCCTTGTTGATTTTCTTGTTAGGCATACAATAGCCACGGTAGTAAAACAAACGCCCATAACGAACAAAATATTATCCAATATGTCTTATTATGACCAGTATTTGTATCAGCTAAAGACTTGATAGTAAATAAATTAATTAAAGCTTTACGCTCCGAGTAAAGCAAATGAAAAAGCATGTAGAGAAATACTGCATTTAGATATGGAGTACCCTGCCAACCAAGAGAAATAGGGATTATAAAAACACATACCTGCATAGGTAAAAGCATTAGAGAAGCTACAAGGCGAAATCGCATTACAAATAAAAGACCACCAGCAATGACCTGCATTATCGCTATAAAATAACCAAACAGCTCTAGGTTATATTTAGCAAGTTCAGCGATTAACCATGGAGGTCCAATTACATGGGGGAAATTAAATAGCTTGTTTAGCCCAGCGGAAAAATATATGACAGCGAGAAGCAATTGATAAAAAGTTAATAAGTGCTTTTCTATGGATAAACGCTTGACTTTCATTATATGCCTAACGCCTCATTAAGAGGAAAATAATAGTTGGCTAAAATAAGCGACGAAGTGACAAAAGCCCACTGTTTTTTGTCCTTGTTGAATTGCTTGTTATATTACAACTCCACGGAAGCTCCCCAACCAATAGGCTTACAACCGCTGACTGGCATTAATGGAGTTAATTTGGCTCTGTTAATTGATATTTGCTCTAAATTTAATTTTAGAGGTTTGATAAGACTAGTAGACCAAATTTTTCGTTTTTCTGAATATGAGATGTAATCATCTTCAAAACCAACTTGAACGGCACCTGATACAATATTACTTACTTGCTGTTCGCTTGAACAATCAATGATAAAACTCACTAAGTGTTCTTTATTTACATCAGAGCCTCTGCTTACTAAAGCCGCGATTAAACCGCTATCAGCCTCTGAATAATCTTTAACCTTAGTGGCACAACCGCAAACTAAGAATATAAATAATAATATAGTAAATTTACGCACGAACTCTCCTTGTAATATAACGCCCCATTAAGAGGCTTTAAATTGTTGGTTAAAATGTGTAGCGAAGCGGAATCTAACCAACTGTTAAAAGTCCTGCTTGAATGGCTTGTTAGGTGTTTTTATCACCTGAATCTGATGTGTCATTGCAAAGTGCGCATTCTACACCTTTACGAGATTGATAGACCCTCGAACCAATAAATACCATTGTTGCTAAAAATGACCATGTAACTGCGAATATAATAGATTCTTCGATAGAGTGCTGTTTGAGCAATTCAACAATAAACAGCAAAACAGATATCCCGATAAAAACTTTAAGCGATCTAATAATCCAAAATTTATAACCCATATGACCTCCAAGCCCGATGAACACCTAACGCTCCGCATAAGCGGAACAAAATGCTTGGCTAAAATTGGTGAGGTACGAACCAAGCCAAGCGTTTTGGTTCCGCCTTGATGCGATTGTTATAACTAAATATCACCCAACGTTACTCTACAAGCCGTTGTTTTTATATCATCAGTTCGAAGAGCCAGCTCACCATCATCAATTATTAAATTAGCTACGCCTAACTTTTTAAGATCTATTAAAGAGTAATTCCAACCGGATGCTCCAGTTGAATTTTGGCAATTTAACTTACTGATTTGCCCATAAGTAGTGATTCTTTGATCAACACCTACTTTTTCAAAAAAAGTGGTTTCTTCTTCTTTCCAAGGCTCACGCCCCGAAGAGTAATACGCCTCTTTTGACGCTTTTCTATTAGGAATCAAATATTCATACCAGCGCATACCAACAATCCAAGTCTCTTGAAATGCACCACCATGCCAACCAACGATTGCCCCTTTTAACACATGGACTTTTGGCGCAGCCGTCAAAATATAATTTGCACAAGAAGAGAAACATTTATTTTCAATGACTACAGTAATACCATTATCATGAACCCAATTTCCAAATACAATTCCAGACCTTGCATCTCCTCCTCCACTGTCTATGTGTAAAGCGGTGATCTTTTGTTCATTTTTATTAGCCAATTCTAAAGCTTTCAAAACCATAAAATCTGTAATACGTCCCTTATAGTAAAGTATATTTTCAGAAACATAGAACTCGGCAGGCTCTTTATATTCTTTTGGGAAATTTGCGCATGATGAAAGAAAACAAAGAACGATTAGAATACAAATAGACTTCATGGATTTCCCTTTAGTTATAACGCTTATTTAATGGGTAAATATTGCTTGGTTAAAATAGTGAACGCAGTGAACCAAACAAGCAGTATTTGTCCCTGTTTAAATTATTGTTATGTGATCCCCTACTCCCAACAACTATACCCATTG
>Ga0307488_10003891_pt1 | contig 12429 bp, 7 predicted proteins | sample SB02metaG_FD_202248 | JGI IMG/M metagenome (GOLD analysis project Ga0307488, IMG submission 202248) | Sea-ice brine microbial communities from Beaufort Sea near Barrow, Alaska, United States - SB 0.2 | ecosystem: Environmental > Aquatic > Marine > Coastal | place: USA: Alaska | collected 2017-05-06
GACCATAGCGTTCCGCCACGGCCCATTCGCCGTGGTGCGGGCCGCCTTCCTGACAGCCTTCGGTGAAAATAAGATGCTTATCCGGAAAGGCATCGTGCACCGCCTGGACATTGTCAAAACAATCATCCAAATACCAATGGAAGCCGCTGCCCCAGACATATTGCGCCGCAATCGGGTCCGATAAAATCACGCTAGCGCGCAAATAGAGGTTGTCCCGGTTGTGATCCCAGCAGATTACTCGAATCTCGGCCAGACCCGCGGCTTGGAGTGCCGGACCGAGATACCCGGCAATAAAATCCCGCTCCTGCTCTGGGCTGTACAGACAGGAATCCCAAGTCTGGGTGGCTTCCGGTTCGTTCTGAACGGTCAGGCCCCAAATGTCGAAGTCGAGCCCCTGCAATGCCTGAATAAACTGAATGTAATGGCTCGCCCATTGGGCCTGGAATTCCTCTTTTAGCTGGCCGCCGAGGTTCATCTGACCATTGGTCTTCATATAAGCCGGTGGACTCCAAGGCGAGATCAAGAGCTTTATTTTCGCCCCGAGCATGGCCTGGGCATCTCGGATCATCGGCAGAATGGCCGTTTCATAGTGCGCGATTGAGAATGGGCCGTCGGGCCGATCCTGACAGGTCCAGTTGCCTAATGAGAAATCGCAGCTGTTTAAGTGAATCCGGCAAAAGTTATAACCGCTGCCTTGCTCGGGATGAAAGTAGGCGGTCATGAATTCGCGTTGCGCCACTGGCGTTAAGGCCTGATAGTTGAGCGCCGCCGCTTCGGTAAAGGCCCCACCCAGACCAATATGGTGCTGATAGTGAACCTCCGGGTTGAGACTGATAGCCGCCGTGCTGGGGCTGTCCGACTGCCAGTCTGGCAAGCTGACTTCGCTAAGTTTGGGGTGCTTGCCCCGGCTGGTTTCAAAACAAGGCATGACGACTTCCTTAAGGGTTATTTAATGATTGACGTGAGCATCTTAGCTGGTTATCTTTGTTAGTGAAAGCGCTTACATTACACGAATCTGCACCGGCGTCTTTTTTTGAGTTTCAATGAAAGCGCTTACATGCCGTTACTCAATGCTTTTTAATCTCGTCGTTTGGGCGGCTTTGCCGTCGTTAAGAGACAAAAATAACAACAAAGGGGAAACACATGAAGAAGTTGAGCTCAATCCTAGCTATTTCGGCCCTGGCGGCCGGTGTCGCTCTGCAGGCGCAAGCCGCTACTATGCACAAACAGGGTGGTACCCTTACGGTACCGATTATCGCAACGACCTTTGTTGACGATTTTAACCCATACTCCAATGCTCAGATCGATATGGTACGTGGCACCATGTTCGAGCCCCTATGGGCTTTTAACGTATTGAAAGGTGAAATCAACTGGCGCCTAGCTGAAAGCTTCAGCTATGGCGACGATCTGATGTCCCTGCAAATCAAGTTAAAGAAGGGTTTGACCTGGTCCGACGGCGAAGTCCTTGATGCCGATGATGTTGCCTATTCGTTGAATCTCGGTACTGAAGATCCCAAACTCGATAGCACCGGCCAATGGGGCAGCGGTGTGATCAAGTCGGTCGTGGCCACCGATGCCAATACGGTGTTGATCAGCTTTACCCGTAAAGACACCACAGTCGATTGGTATCTGCCAGCCCTGTTTGTCGTGCCGCAGCATATCTGGCAATCGGTCGAAGATAAGATTACCTTTAAAAACAGCAAGCCAGTCGGTTCAGGCCCGATCACCGAAGTCACCCAGGTGCGCGACAATCAGATTGAGATTTGCCGTAATCCGCATTACTACAAGGCCGATCAAGGTTTACCTTACCTGGATTGCATCAAGTTCCGCCAGTACTCGGATAACTCCCAGATTCAGCCGGCCTTGATCAATGATGAAATCGATTGGGGCTCTAACTTTATTGCCGATATCGAAAAAACCTACGTCGCCAAAAACCCAGAAACGCATGGTTTCTGGTATCCGGCTAACGACCTGATCAACGTTTACCTGAATACCCGTGAGCAGCCTTTCAGTGATATTAACTTCCGTAAGGCCTTCTCCATGGCACTGGATCGTCCGACTATCGTGGACCTTGCGGCCTATGGCTATCCAACGGCGGAGACTCGGGTAACCGGCATTGGCGAGTTTTTCAAGGCCAGCTTTAACAAGAAGGTCGACAAAAAATTCGACGGCATCGCGTCCTATGATCCAAAGGGTGCGATGAAAATGTTGAAGAAGGCCGGCTATAAAGATGTAGATGGTGACGGCTTCCTGGAAAATCCGGACGGTAGTCAGATCGACTTCGATATTCAGGTCGTTAATGGCTGGACCGACTGGGTGCAGACCGTGCAGATGATTACCGAATATCTGGGTGAGGTCGGTATTAAGGCCAGCACCAAAACAGTTGATTGGTCGGTCTATGATCTGGCCCTGAAAGACGGCACCTATGAGGCATCAATTAACTGGTCGGCGACCGGTGTTGATCCGATTGCGGCATATCGAGAGTATTTTCTGTCATCTCGAATCGGTCAGTCTTGGCACACCAACCACGGTGTTTCGTCACCGGCTATCGATGCGCTGATCACCGAATACGGTCAGATCAGTGATGCCGACCGTCGCAAAGATATACTCGCGGATCTGATGACCTTTACCGGTGAAAACCTGCCCTTCATCCCGGTCTTCTCTAACCCGACCTGGTATCAGTATAACTCGACCCGTATCGCCGGTTGGGCCAATGCCGAAAACCCCTTCGTACAGCCAGTATTCTATGATGAATCTCGTAAGCTGATCATGTTCGAACAGCTGTACGCCAAGTAAGGACGCTGGGCCGGGCACACCCCGGTGTGCCTATCTTTACCTGAGGGAGCCCGCAATGGGCTCCAGCTATTATGAGGTCAGATCTATGGGATTCATCTTAAGACGACTGGCATTCTATTTGGCCGCCATCTTCGTCGCCATTTCCTTTAACTTTATTATGCCCAGACTCATGCCCGGCAATCCGGTCGATGCACTCTTTGCCAGCGCTATGGGTAAGATGCCGCCAGAAACCCTGGTCGCTTACAAGGAGATGCTCGGTTTTGTCGACGGTCCATTGTGGAAGCAATATTTTGTCTATATTAAAAGTGTTTTAACCTGGGATCTCGGTCCTACGATTATGTTATATCCGGTGCAGGTAACAGATGTGCTGGCCGCCAAGGTACCCTGGACAGTCGGGTTAGCCGGGCTTTCAACGCTGATCGCGGTGTTTATCGGTGTCATGATCGGCACCTATGCCTCCTATAATAGAGGCAAGTTTGTCGATTCCTTTATGCCCACCTTCTGGGCCTTTGTGGGCGCTATGCCGCAGGCCGTTACCGCGCTCTTTATCTTCTTCCTGTTCGCTCTGACATTAAAGTGGTTTCCGCTCTCCTATGGCGCCAATCCCGATCTGGATCCGGCCTTTAGCTGGACCTATATCAGCAGCATTCTGCACCATGGGGTCTTGCCGTTGGTGTCGATGGTACTGGGCGGCATCGGTGCTTGGATCTTTAATATGCGTAACGCCATGATCAATGTGCTCGGTGAGGATTTCATCACCATGGCCAAAGCCAAGGGCCTCAGTTCACGTCGAATCATGACCCACTACGCGGCGCGTAATGCCATTCTGCCGGTGGTCACCGGTATCTCCATGCAGATCGGTTTTGTCATGGCCGGTGCCATCTTTATCGAAACGGTGTTCAATTATCCGGGCCTGGGTTTGTTGATGTTTAAGTCCCTGGAGGCGCGCGACTATCCGACCATGCAAGCTTGCCTATTGTTGATTGTGGTGTTTGTTCTCATCGCCAACTTTATTGCCGACCTACTCTACCTGTGGCTCGATCCACGCTTACGCAACTAGGAGTCGTCCATGACAATTTCCGCGCAAAAACCGCCAGCGCTCGCGGCGGTTCAATCGAATAGGTTTGGCCAGGTTATGAAAAAATATTTATCTGTGATCGCCAGCTTTTACCGTGGCAATCCGACCGCTCTAATGGGGACCTTTATCGTCGGTGGGCTGATTATAATGAGTCTGGCGGCTCCGCTGATTACCCAAAACGAGCCCAATAAAAGAGTGGCGCGTGGCCACCAGCCACCTAGCACCGAGTTGTTTTTTGGCTCAACCCGTTCGGGTAAGGATGTCTTCAGCCAGGTCTTGCACGGCGGCCGGATTTCCCTGCTGGTGGCTTTCGGTGCGGCGGCGCTGACGACCGTCATTGCTGTACTGGTTGGTATCAGTGCCGGTTATTTTGGTGGCAAGACGGACGAGTTGTTGATGTCCGTGACCAATATAGTACTGGTCTTCCCACAATTGCCGTTGCTGATTATTCTGGCCGCTTTTCTAGGCCAGGTGGGGCCCCTTATTATCGCTGTGATTATCGGTTCGACTTCGTGGGCCTGGGGGGCACGTATTATACGCAGCCAGACCCTGGCCATCCGTAATAAGGAATTTATTGTCTCCGCCGAGGTCATGGGAGAAAGCAAGGCCCGTATTGTGTTGGTGGAAATCTTACCGAACCTGACCAGTATCGTAGTCGGTGGTTTTGTCGGCACCAGCATCTATGCCTTGATGGCCGAGGCTGGTTTGGAATTCCTCGGCCTGGGAGACCCGACTGTGATTACCTGGGGCACCATGCTTTATTGGGCGCAGTCCAATTCGGCCTTTATTGTCGGCGCTTGGTGGGACATGGTGGTGCCCGGTATGGCCATCGCTATTATGGGGGGAGGGCTGGCTTTGTTGAATATGTCGATCGATCAGATCTCCAATCCGAAACTCAAGACCGGTGCTTATATTAAAATTTGGCGTAAGCAAAAAGCGCAAATGGTTGCTCGGAGGGCACAGTCATGATTAAAACCGACCAACCCCTGTTGTCGATTCGCAACGTGAGCGTCGACTATGTCACCGAACACGGTAACGCCCGTGCGGTCAACGAAGTATCCTTCGATATATTTCCAGGTGAAACCGTCGGCCTAGCCGGTGAGAGCGGTTGTGGTAAGAGCACCTTGGCCTTTGCCATTGCCAACTTGCACGAGGCGCCCGCGTTGATATCCGAAGGCGAAATCCTTTTTGAGGATCGGGATATTTTAAAAATGTCGACCGCTCAATTACGCGACTTTCGCTGGAATGAAACCAGTATGGTGTTTCAGAGTGCGATGAACTCGCTCAACCCAGTGTTGAAAATCAGTGAGCAGATTATCGATGTCATTCTCGCCCATAAACGGGTTAGCAAGCAGGAGGCCTGGACCCGTGGTGAGGAGTTGCTGGCCACCGTCGGCATCCACTCAAGCCGGATGAATTCCTATCCGCACCAGCTCAGTGGGGGTATGCGCCAGCGCGTGGTGATCGCCATTGCACTGGCCTTGCGCCCGAAGCTGATTGTGATGGATGAACCGACTACTGCCCTCGATGTCGTGGTCGAACGCGATATTATGGACGAGCTCTTTGAACTGAAAGAAAAATTTGGCTTTGCGATCTTATTTATCAGCCACGATTTGGGCCTGATGGGTGAGATTGCCGATCGGATCGGCATTATGTATGCCGGCCAACTGGTCGAAATGGGTGCCGCTACGCAGATACTGGGGCAACCTAAACATCCCTATACCAAAGGGCTGGTGGGTTCGTTCCCGACTATTCATGGGCCCAGAGTTAGGCTCGAAGGCATCCCCGGCAATCCATTAAATTTACTGCAAACGCCAGACGGCTGCTACTTTCAGGCGCGTTGTGGCGACTGCATCGACCAGTGCCTAACGCAAAAACCGCAGTTAAGGCCGCTGGCGAATTCGGGTGATCGACTGGTTGCCTGTCATGTTGCGGCTGATATGGAGGTGCCCGCATGAGCGAGGTTATAAAAGAACAGTCCGCCCCTCAGGTCGCCCATTCGGAAAAGGCGAGCATCTATGTTGAGGATCTGGTGATTGATTTCGCGCTCGATAATGCCCTCTTTAAACGCCGCTATATGCGTGCCGTCAATCAGGTCAGCTTTGTGCTCAAGGCAGGCCAAGCACTGGCCGTGGTTGGTGAATCGGGCAGTGGCAAGAGCACCTGTGCGCGCGCCCTGTGTCGGCTCTATAAACCGACCAGTGGCAAGATCTGGCTGCAAGATGTTGATGTCAATGAAAAGCAAAATCAGTTAACGCAACGGCAATACGCCCAAGAAGTGCAGATGATTTTCCAGGACCCTTTCGGTTCATTAAATCCGGTCCATACCATCCGCCATCATCTGAGCCGACCGTTAAAAATTCACCATCCAGCCTTGGACGACGCGGAGATTGAGCAGCGTACCATCGAAATTATAACGCGCGTTGGCCTGTCGCCGGCCGAGCAGACCGCCGACAAGTACCCGCATGAACTCAGTGGCGGCCAGCGCCAGCGCGTGGCCATTGCACGCGCCTTGGCGGTGGGGGCGAAGTTTATTCTGGCCGATGAGCCGATCTCCATGCTCGATGTGTCGATCCGCTTAGGTATCTTGAACCTGATGGAAGACATGAAAAAGGACGGCATTGGCTTTTTATATATCACCCACGATATAGCCACCGCGCGGTATTTTGCCGAGCGCACGGCGGTGATGTATGTCGGTCATATGGTGGAGTGGGGCAACAGTGACTCGGTCACCCAAAACCCTCAGCATCCCTATACCAAGCTGCTGATTTCGGCCATTCCAGAGCCGGGTATTCGCAAAGATCGCAAGGAGATGGCCCGTAAAGCCGATATTCCCCAGTGGACCCCGGCCACTGTTGGCTGCCCCTTTGCGGAACGGTGCCTCAAGGCAACCGATCAGTGCAAGACGACCATGCCCGGAGTTACCCAGCTGGCGGAAGATCATTTTGTCCGGTGTTTTCTCTTTGAATAGGCCCGCACGCTGTTAGTGAAGCGGGTACAGTTTCCTACCTGTTGAAGTGTTATAGCTCTTTTTGGGGGCCTAGGGCCCTGTTTTTGGGAAAAATCTCAACTCAATGTGTAAGCGCTTACATTTTGAGGGGATTCACCAGACCCTTGTGTGTACAGATAAGGACGCTGATAAGGACGCTAAGAGTTTGTGTCCGGATAAAGCCCGGATAAAGCAACTAAGAGTGCAACTAAGAGTGTGTGTCCAATTAAGGACTCCTAAATGCGGAATCGAACCTTGTAGATGGGAACAAAGATGTCGTTAAATCAAGAATTACTCGTTAAGTCCAATGTTGCCTCCGTTGGCGTCGAAGGTCGATTTTGTGACTATCGCGACGGGCGCTACTATCAGATTGCGTCCTATGATCGGATGACGACGTTCTTTATGTCGATCGTCAGTGCCGATGACCATTGGCTGTTTTTAGCCAGTAATGGCGGGCTGACCGCGGGCCGTCAGAATGCTGAAAAGGCACTTTTTCCGTACTATTCGGAAGATAAGATTGTCGACATGGCGCACTGCATTGGGCCGCTGTGTCTGATTCGTGAGCAGGGGCGGCTCTGGCAACCCTTCAATACCCTGGAGCTTGCGCCATTTGCGGGCCAGCGTAATCTCTACAAGGGCATTCGGGGTGACCGAATTATCTTTAGCGAACAGCTCGATGAGTTAACCTTCGATTACGGCTGGTCCTTTAGTGAAGCCTTTGGCCTGGTCAAGACCAGTCGGCTGACCAATAATTCGCTGCGCCCTCGCACGCTCGACCTATTGGATGGATTACAGAATATTCTGCCCGCCAATATCGAATCGGCCACCCAGAACAGCCAAAGTGTGTTGCTCGATGCCTATAAGTCGACCGATCTGGTCGATGATCGATTAGCGCTGTTCTATCTGAGTTCGCGCTTGACCGATTTAGCCGAACCGTCAGAAAGTTTGCTCGCCAACTCCGTTTGGTCCTGTGTCAGTCAGGGCGATTGGACGTTCAAAGTCAGCCTCGATGGACAGGCACCGCAACGCTTCGCCCAGGGCGCGCCGCTAAGCTATCCAGATCGTGCACGGGGTCGTCGGGGCAGCTATTTCCTTGAGAGTCACGTGACCCTTGCACCGGGTGAAACCATCGAGTGGTTGACCCTGGCCGAGGTCAGCCAGGACACCAGTGCTTTGCTGGCCCTGCGTCGGCGCATTGGTGAGGCACAGATCGCGGCCCAGGTGCTGGCCGATATTGCGCAGGGTGCTAGTAAGCTGGCAAGCCATCTGGCCAAGGCAGATGGCAGTCAGGTTGGTGGTCAGGAGGCTACGGCGGTGCATCATTGGGCCAATAGCCTGTTTAATATCATGCGCGGCGGTTTTTTTGAGGACGGTTATCGCCTAGAGCGGGAAGACCTGCGCAATTTTGTACAGACTCGGAATCGCAACCTGGCCGATCTGGCCTTTTGGCAGACTCTGCCGGAACAGTTTTTGGTTACCGAACTGGATCGCTATATGCCGGTCGATGGCGCGCCGGATCTGCTGCGTCTGGTGCGCGAATATTTGCCCATCAGCTTTAGCCGCCGGCACGGTGACCCAAGCCGGCCCTGGAATCGATTCTCGATTAACCTCAAAGATCAGCAGGGCTTACCGATCAAGGATTTTCAGGGTAACTGGCGCGATATTTTCCAGAACTGGGAACCCTTGGCCTTGAGCTATCCGGAATTTTTGCCGGCCATGATCAGCACCTTTCTCAATGCCACTACGGCGGACGGTTATAACCCCTATCGGGTGACCCGTGCCGGTATCGAATGGGAGACGCCGGAACCAGATAACCCCTGGTCCAATATTGGCTACTGGAGCGATCATCAGATCATCTATCTGGCCAAGCTCTTGGAGCTGCAATATAAGCTTAAGCCGGCTCTGGTTCAGGACTGGTTCGAACGCAAACAGTTCAGCTATGCCAATGTGCCCTATCGGATTAAAAGCTTCGCACAGCTTAGGCTCGATCCGTACAACAGCATTGAATTTGATGCCGAGCTGGACGCGCGCATCAGCGCTCTGCAGACCACCCTGGGGGCTGATGCCAAGCTGTTGTTGGTTGGAGGGTTGGCTGGAGGGTTGGCTGGCCAGCCACGCGTTATACACGTCAATCTGATGGAAAAACTGCTCACCCTTTGGCTCGCCAAACTGAGTAACTTTGTCCCCGGTGGCGGGATTTGGATGAATACCCAACGGCCGGAATGGAACGATGCCAACAATGCCTTAGTCGGCTGGGGGCTGTCGGTCGTGACCCTGGCCTACTTGCATCGGCACCTGAGTGCGCTCCAAGAGCAATTGGCAGGCCTTAATGGCCAACTGTCGGTATCCCGCGAGGTGTTGGCATGGTTTGATCGAGTCGACGGGATCTTTCAGACCCGCTTCGCTGTTGAGGATCCTCAGCAACGCCTAGCCACCCTGGAGGCCTTGGCGCACAGTGGCGATCAATACAGAAGCGAGCTCTATCAGTCTGGTTTTAGCGGCCAGAGCAAGATGCTCAGCTATGCCACGGTAGTGGATTTCCTGACCCGAGTGCTGGTGTGCCTGAAGGATACTCTGAACTACAATCAGCGCCCAGATCGACTCTATCACGGCTATAACCTGCTGAACCTGAGTGCCCAGGGGGTTACGATTGATCATTTGCCGATCATGCTGGAAGGGCAGGTGGCGCTGCTGGCGTCGGGTTTGCTCAATCCTGCAGAGAGCATCGAATTGCTCCAGGCCTTGCGCCAGAGCGATCTGTATCGTGCCGACCAACACACCTATCTGCTCTATCCCAACAAGCAGTTACCGGCATTTTTGGCCAAAAATAAAATAGCGGACGGCCTATTTAAACAGACTCCGGGCGCGGTAGAGCTGCTGGATCGGGGCCAGGTGTTCAAGCGAGATCACGAAGGCGGGCTGCATTTTCGCGCCGAATTCCGCAATGGCGTCGATCTGGCCAAACAGCTGAGCATCTTAGGTCTGGACTCAGAACAACAGAGCGGTATCTTGGCGCTCTATGAGGCAACCTTTGCCCACAAAGCCTTTACCGGGCGTTCGGGCTCGTTCTTTGCCTATGAAGGGCTCGGCAGCACCTATTGGCATATGGTCGCCAAGCTGCTCTTGGCGGCACAGGAAAGTTGGATACAGGCCAAGCGCGTGGCGGCCGATCCGCTGCAGGTCCAGCAGTTGGCCAGCGCTTACTACGACATCCGTTCAGGCATTGGCTTTAATAAGAGTCCGGCCCACTATGGCGCGGTACCGACCGATCCCTATAGTCACAGCCCGGAAAACGGCGTCGCGCGCCAACCCGGCATGACTGGGCAAGTGAAAGAGGAGCTCTTAACCCGGCTCGGTGAATTCGGTCTGTTCTGGTCGGATCAGTCTATCGATATAGTGCCTGGCCTGCTTAAGGCCCATGAGTTTATCGAGTCCCCGAGCGCATTTACTTACTTGGACCCAAGCGGGCAGTGGCAGTCGCTAAGTCTACCGGGGGGCAGTTTGGCCTTTACCCTGGCGCAAATTCCCTTCCTGTACTACCGTCAAGCAACCCCCGAACTGGCCATGCGGGTTACTATGGCCGATGGCGAGTTAAGGCACATAGGTGGGGGGCGTTTGCCGGTTGATCTGTTTTCCGACCTGTGCCAGCGCAATAATCGCATTCGACTGATTGAAGTAGACTTTCCAATTGACAGCCTACTGGTGACCGAGTAAAACCTTTGCATGATAAAAAGACGTCAACAAGTAAGTAGATTATGACAACGATAAAGGAAGTGTCCGAACTGGCTGGCGTGTCCCAGGCCACCGTTTCTCGGGTCATGAACGGCAGTGATCGGGTTGCTGATGCGACGCGTCAGAAGGTCAAAGCGGCCATGGCCGAGCTGGGTTATCAGCCTAATTCGGCGGCCCAGGCGTTGGCCTCGAACCGTTCCAATACCATTGGTATGGTGGTCTCGTCACTCGACGGTCCGTTCTATGGGCCGGTTATGTCGGGTGTGGAAGAGGAGTTGCGTGGACACAATAAGCATCTGATCATTGCCAGTGGCCACGGTCAGGTGGATCAGGAAAAGGAAGCCATCAGTTTCTTGTCCAGTCGCCAGGTCGATGGTCTTATTTTACTGACCGAATCGGTCGACGCGGTCTATCTGAAAAACCTCAATGATCGTATCCCGATCTATCTCATCAATCAGCATATAGACGGGTTGGAAAGCCGTAATATGTGGTTGGATAACGAGGGCGGGACCTATGCCGCAACCCAATATCTGATTTCGATGGGCCATACCCAGATTGTCTGTGCCGGTGGCCAGAGCTATAAACAGGATGCCAATGAGCGCGTCGTCGGTTTTACCAAAGCGATGCGCGCAGCCGGTTTGGCGGTCAGTGAACGCAGTATCGTGCGCACGGTGTTTGAGTTTTCCGGTGGGCTGGAGGCGATGCGACAGTTCGAAGCCTCGGGGTTGCCCTTTACGGCGATCGTTGCCGGCAATGATGAGATGGCGATTGGCATTTTTGAGTGGGCCGCGCAGCGCCAACTGCGCATCCCGGAAGACTTATCGGTGATCGGTTTTGATGATGTTTTGATGGCCAACTACGTTAAACCACGTCTAACCACGATGAATTTCCCAGTATATGACATGGCTCGTGCGAGTGCGCGCATGGCGCTGGATGAGGTCTATGGCAAACGACCACCCCAAGGCATGGAATTTAAGCCCAACCTGGTGACCCGTGACAGTGTGCGCGATCTAAACGCCTAAGGCTGAGCCCCAGGCGCCGTTAGTTTTCCGTGCTAGACGTTAAAACGGAAATGCATAACATCGCCGTCCTTAACAATATAGTCCTTGCCCTCGAGCCGCCATTTGCCAGCTTCTTTAGCACCGGCCTCGCCCTTGCAATCGATAAAATCCTGATAGGCAATGGTTTCTGAGCGAATAAAGCCCTTCTCGAAGTCGGTGTGGATCACGCCGGCGGCATTGGGCGCCGTGGCACCTACCTTAACGGTCCAGGCCCGTACTTCCTTGACTCCGGCCGTGAAGAAGGTCTGCAGCCCCAACAGGCTGTAGGCGGCACGGATAACTCGGTTCAGACCCGGCTCTTCCATGCCCAAATCGGCTAGGAATTCGACTTTTTCTTCCGGTTCCAACTCGGCAATCTCGCTTTCCAGCTTGTTGCAGATTACCACAACTTCGGCGTTTTCTTTTGCCGCAATGGCGCGCACTAGATCGAGGTAAGGATTGTTTTCAAAGCCGTCTTCATTGACGTTGGCAATATAGAGCGTGGGCTTGATGGTGAGCAGATTAAAGGGCGCTAAATCACGCTGTTCTTCGTCGGTCAGTTCGATTGAGCGCACCGGAATGGCCAAATCGAGGGTCGGCTTGATCTTCTCCAGCAACTCGACCTGACGCATGGCTTCCTTGTCCTGGCCCTTGGCTTTCTTCTGCAGACGCAGAAGTTGCTTGTCGACACTTTCCAGGTCCGACAGCGCCAGTTCGGTATTAATGACTTCAATATCGGATATCGGATCGACCTTGTTGGCCACGTGGATAACATTGTCGTTATCGAAACAGCG
>Ga0307488_10003893_pt1 | contig 12424 bp, 16 predicted proteins | sample SB02metaG_FD_202248 | JGI IMG/M metagenome (GOLD analysis project Ga0307488, IMG submission 202248) | Sea-ice brine microbial communities from Beaufort Sea near Barrow, Alaska, United States - SB 0.2 | ecosystem: Environmental > Aquatic > Marine > Coastal | place: USA: Alaska | collected...
AAATAATTTCTAAGAGTGTGAAAAGGTATTTTCTAAATATTGTAAACATTTATTAATATCTGTGAAAGATTGATTTACATAGGGATAGTATTTACCTTGTATCGCATCAGGATGAATCCAGAATGTGGTCCATCCCTCTCTGTTTGCCGCCTCTAAATTAACTAACATGTCATCAAAAAAAAAGACGACCTTGACATCACTGTCTCTTAGAGATAAATCATCGTGAACTGCTGTAAATGATTTATAATTTGGTTTCATATAGGGAATGGTATCTCTTGAATATATTTTTTCAAATATATTCTTTATATTCATTCTCTCTATTACATCGAGAGCGTGCCCTCCGGTTCCATTTGTATAAATGTAACACGGACCTCCCAATTTGTTCAAATGATTAATCAATTCATAATCTGGATATATATTACTATAAATGATAGGCTTATCTTTTTGATGTATTATTAAGGTATCATCTAAATCGAAAACGTAATGAATCATTATATAATGATTCATTAGTAAATTTATCTCTAAATTAAATTTGATTTATTAAATCGATTTAAAAAATTAAATATATTAATTCATTACTAATGAGTGATATTATGGAACCTACTGAACCCATGCTGAACGAAGAAGCCAATCGCTATGTTATCTTCCCTATCAAACATGAACCCTTCTGGAATATGTACAAGAAGGCTGAGGCGAATTTCTGGACCGCGGAAGAACTTGATTTATCCAAAGATATGAATGATTGGTTAAAACTGAACGACGATGAGAGATTTTACATTAAGAATATTTTGGCTTTCTTTGCCGCATCAGATGGTATAGTGAATGAAAATCTAGTCGAGAAGTTCTGCCAAGAGGTTAAAATCCTTGAGGCGAAGTTCTTCTATGGATTTCAGATTGCGATGGAAAATATTCATTCTGAAACGTATTCCCTATTGATTGATACTTACATTAAGGATGTGGAAGAGAAAACTAAACTGCTAAACGCTATAGATCATATTCCGAGTATAAAGAAGAAGGCCGATTGGGCATTGAAATGGATTAACGATGATAAGAGCCCATTTTCTCATCGCGTAATTGGTTTCGCAGCCGTAGAGGGTATATTCTTTTCAGGTGCTTTCTGTTCTATCTTCTGGCTCAAGAAGAGGGGTCTCATGCCAGGTCTATGTCATAGCAATGAATTAATATCAAGGGATGAGGGTCTACACACAGAGTTTGCCGTTCTGATGTATAAAAATCTGATAAATAAACCTGATCCAAGCGTAATTAGGAAGATTATTATGGATGCCGTTCAGATTGAGAAGGAATTTATTACGGAATCGCTTTCTTGTGAACTGATAGGTATGAATAAGAATCTAATGAGTCAATATATCGATTATGTGGCAGATAGATTGTTGCTCATGTTCGGTTTAGAGAAGGTATATCATTCCGAAAATCCGTTTGATTGGATGGAAATGATTTCCGTTCAAGGGAAAACAAACTTCTTTGAGAAAAAAGTTGGAGAATATTCAAACAAAGCAAATCCAAATATAGATTCCGATAAAAATGAAATTAAATTCGATGAAGACGATTTTTAATAATAAACGTAGAAAATCACATTAACATTATTTATTCTCTTTTGAACGAGAGAAATGCCTATCAATCTTGGATTTGGATTTTTGAGATGGCTTTGCTACTTTCTTGGGTGAATTGAATGAATAAATTTTTGTTTCAGTATCATATTTTAAATTATAGATTGATATAATTTTTGTTTCTTTATCGCAATATTCAATTTCACTACTCTTGTTAAATACCGATTTATTAAATAAACCAATCAGTAATACTTTCAATTTATTGTATTCATCCTCGTTTAATTCGTTGATATCTCTTTCAGAATCTATGAATTCATTCAGACGATTTAATTTATTACCTCTTTCTAATTTCGACCATGATTTAGTAAAGCGAGTTTTTTTTTCCGACTCTATCGCAGTGAATAAATCGTCCATTTAAGTAAATAACGATTCACATCTTTAAATTGAATTTTTATATATATCTTACTTATAATTGGGATGCCGGATGAAACCAACCTTATGGGGATAAATTATGTAAGACCTCCACAACTTAAATTTAATAAAGTAAAAGATACAAGTGATTATACTGAATACGATGTAGTAACTTACAAGGATGCTAAGTTGCCAGCAGAATCGGATGATAATATTGATAAAGAATTCACAAATTCGATAGATAGTTTAATCTACTGCAATGAAACACTTACAATCCAGTTACCCAAAAAAAAGTTCATGAAGAAAGGTAAGAAATCTAAATTCGCGTATGCTTTTGGAATGTTTCCCAATCCCAAGAATTATGAAGCAAGTTATTTAGACGGGTGTATATTAGGTGCGCTAGGTCTGAAAAGACAAGGGACATTAGCTGACGTGATTTGCTTTATTACACCAGATCTTTCTATGAAAGATAAACTGAAGCTTGAGGTCGTATTTGATAAGGTAATATACGTCCCGTATATTTCACCTTACAAGATGACCGGATCAGGTGATTATATCGTCGAAGGAGACAATGGACGAAAGCATGTTCCCATATCTGATTTCAAAAAGGGGCAAATCCTAAATGAGGGTAAGAAGGTAAAACTGAATAACGGTGAATTGGTCACAATACTGTGGAGAGCAGCCCAAGGTGATAATTTAGATACTATCATGATGGACCCTGATGTTTTTAAAAACTGTGCTAATTATAATAAAGAACACCCGTATTCACACGTGTTTTTTAAAATTCATATTTTTAATCCGGAGTTATTCGATTATGAAAAGGTATGCTTCGTTGATTCGGACCTAGTTCCTATGAATTATTACGATTCTTTATTTATGTTAGATACTCCCGCAGGATGGGTCGAATATCGTAAAAAAAAACCGTTCCAAAAATCATTTCATTGGGATAGATGTGATTATTTAGAACACGGTAAACCTATTCCTAAGATATTCACAGATACTGGAACAAAAGGATCATCGGACGTAAATGCCGGATTGATGGTTATTTCACCCAATAAAGAGGAGTATGAGTCTATGATAAAGCAATTAACGAGTCCCACTAAAGAGTGGCTAGGACCAGGTAAAGAGCATATTGGATTTTATGATATGGAGTTGGACCAGGGTAAATCAATTGCTGGTCGTAAATTTGTCGGTGGTTCCTATTGTTATCCAGAACAGAATTATCTAACTAAGCGATTTTCAGGTAAGTGGACGTATATTGAATATTCATTTCAAAGTTGGTCACTTGATCCGTGTAATTCATTTGGAATTCATATGGCTGCGTTTAACCCGAAACCATGGTTCAAACAACCTGCAAATAGTGAAATAAAAGGAAAACCTGGTTACAATGCTTATTTTGATCCCGATATCTTTGTTTCAAATATACCAAAAGCCGTTGTACCAGATAACGAACTACTGGTTTTGGAAAATATATCAATCTCATATGAATTATTTAATGATTTAATTATCTGGGGTATCGTTAATTATTCGGGTCTGGTAGCGTTTTTCTTAGAAAAAACAAAGATTTATGGAACTAAATTATCCTTCGGGGAGGATAATTTCAAACCCTTATCAAATAAACACGAATTTAAATTTATCCGTGATATTAAAAGAAAAGACTCTGATTATAAAAAACTAAGTATCTCTCAACAATATATAACTAATTTACTGAATGATTACAATAACTTCCGTAAAAAGGTAAAAAACAAATATTTATCAATATGTCATACAAAAACAATAGATAGATACGGTGATTTCGTTTTCGATAATGATATTATTAAATACCCAAATCATATTGATAAATCGAAATACGAACTCAATATAGACGGTAAACTAGAGTTACTTAAACAAGGTAAAATACACGTAGGTAAATTCAAGGGTTCATCGGTTAATGATTTAACTGAGGAACAGGTAAAACAATACATAGATACTCGAGATTTCTTCCTAAATAAAAAATTCAGAAAGTTATTTCTTGAGAGTAAATATTCATATTTAGTAAAATCAAATGATCATTATGGTAGAGGCAAGAAGTCTAAGAAGAAGTCTAAGAAGAAGTCTAAGAGAAAGTCTAAGAGAAAGTCTAAGAGAAAGTCTAAGAGAAAGTCTAAGAATAAGGGAAATATAGAATTACTTTATTTTAAAATGAATGGTTGTTCGTGGTGTAAAGAATTTGAAAAAAAACTGTGGCCAAAAATACAAGGTATCGCCAAGTGTCGTGTAATTAATGGACCAGAAGAACCTGATTTGACAAAGAAATATGGAATCAAATCATACCCTTCGCTAGTTAAAATAGAGTTATCTGGACCAACCCTTTTTCAGGGTAAAAGAACAATTGAAAATATAAAGAAATTCCTAGGAAATTAAGCTTCTTTATGGAAATAGATATAAATACCTGTGGAAATCGTGATGATTCCAAATATTTTTTGCAATGATGCTGTATCCATATTAACGCTGTACTGAGAAGATAAATAAGAAAATATCATGAATATTACTGACATATATAATCCAGCCTTCATATCAACGTGACCCTCCTTGTAATATTTTATCATTGCGAGTAACCCAATAGGCGGTAATAACATACACAATGATGTTCCAATTCTCATTTTTAAAGAGGTTAATATACCAAACATAGTTAATAGTGGAACGACTATTATCTCAGCACCTGCGCCTATTACCCCCGCCATCAAACCACTTAATACACCTGTCACAGTCAATCCGATGATATAATTCATTTATTATATCTATTATTATTATAATCATGTCAAAATATAATATTTATTTAATATGTAAATCGGAAGAAGATTTTATAGAACGGTCTGAAAGGATTACAAAAGATTACAAAGGTAAAATATGCCATATTCAGTGGATCCCAGCAGAATATCTTAAGTTAACACAATGTAATAAAAAAGTATTGAAGGACCTAAATACACGGTGGAATACTGGAGGAAAAAAAGTCCTAGCCAAATTAGGAACGATTGCTGCTCATCGAAAGGCTCTTTTAGCGATATATATGAATAAAACCGATAATAATATTATCCTCGAGGCTGACGCTGAATTATCTTCATCCCTGCCCAAACCACCCGATAAATCTTGTTATCTTGGAGGATGGATTATACCCCCTCAGATTACAAAAGCAGGTCTCGTAAAACTAAACGTATCACCCAAAAAAGGTCTGAATTCTATTGAATACGGTGTATTCAGTGTTTTAATGGCACACGCTTATTTCATCAAGACATTTGAAGAGTCAATTGAATTATTCCAAACGACAATTACGGATAAAATAAAAAATTACGATGTTCATTTAATAGATCTCGAATATTTCAAGTATTTTTATTATCCACCTGTATTCGTTCAAGGGAAGCACGTTTCAGAAATAGACGCAGTTACGAATAAAAATGACCTTAGAACTCATTTATATGGTCTTAATATGTAATTAATAAAACGTAGTTGGACCCTTTCCTTCACCACCTCCTTCAGCCTCAGCTATTAGATCTTGTAGATTTTGTTTTTGTGTAGGGTCCAAAGGGTCCAAAGGGTCCAAAGGGTCCAAAGGGTCCAAAGGGTCCAAAGGGTCCAAAGGACCACTCTGTCCCATATCCTGAATTAGAATATTTTCTGGTACTTTTAAATGATACATTTGTTTAGAGGATTCTTCATCATCTTCATCATCTTCATCATCACCTTCTTCATCTTCTTCATTATCGGATAGTTCATTTGATCTATTTATCAAACTATCTAAGGCAACTTTAATTTGATGTGAAGGTTCCTCATCGTCGCTTGGTAAATCTTCTTCATCTTCTTCATTATCAAAATAATTTTTAAATCCCTGTAGTAAATTTACAATACTGTCTGACAAGGGTTCGGAAGGACCTATGCGAACCATAACATCATTAAGTCTGGTTTGTTTATTTTCCAATGATTCTTTCATTTGCATGAAATCATATCGATGTTTCTCCATACACTTGTTCATCAAGTTCGGGATTAATAAATTATTTAGAAATATTACATGTATATTTTCAGGTATTCTTTTATTGATACGCCTATTTACACCATTTGTCAGATTTCCATTACCATCGTCACTCAACAAATCATCTAAATAATATGATTTGTGTTTCGTACTTAAGTCACATAGAATATCTCTGTACTGAGGATTATATTCATTTCTTCGTTGTTCTATTTCAGATAAATTACCCTGAATATCTTCACCACACGAGTAATAATTACCTTTTAGTCGTTCCATCATTTCGTAGATACCCGAATCAGCTTCACTATCGACCCCATCTAATCGCGAATAATCATCGTCGTTTGACATAACCGATTCGTGAATCCTATTATAATTTGTGGAATCATAACATGAACCCGGACATCTGAATAATTCGTAGGGGTCTATATCCTCACCCCATTCTTTCGCTACTACTTTTAATTTATCATTGAATACAGGAGATTGTTTTAATCGCAAGATCATATCATTATTTAGTTTCTGTTGTATCACACTCAGTAATTTCAACATATTTGTATCGTGTTTTTTACATAAGTGTTCACAATGATCTAAAAAAGGAACATTGTGAATTGTATTATGCGTTACATTCGACAATTTGACAGGACCATGAACCTCAATCTCACCTCGGGCAAGTAACTCAACAAATTCATTCAAACTATGATAATTCATTATATGTATTAATTAATATAATATTTTTCTTTTAACTTAATATTATAGAATGTTCGAATGTATATTAGTAGCCGATACGGGTTCCGGAAATAAAGAACAATATTCTGTGGCAGATTCAATGTCTAAATTAATATCTAAGAGACCAAAGATTAAATCTATTATGATAATCGGTGATAATATTTATCCGAGTGGTTGTCATAGCGTCGATGATGAACAGTTCGTAACTAAATTTAGAGACCCCTATAAGAATATAGATTTACCTTTTTACCTATGTTTGGGTAATCATGATTACGGGACTATGTTCAGTAATTACTCCGATACTCAAGTAAAATACACGTTTTCTAAACATAATAAGGATAATAAATGGAATATGCCCAACAAATGGTATACACTGAATCAACCCTTCGTCGACTTTTTTTTTATCGACACAAACTTTGATTGGATAGACGAATCAATTATCCAAAAACAACTCTCGGATACAATTAATGCGATCAAAAAATCACACGGTAAATGGAAGGTCCTATGTGGTCACCATACTTGGAGATCTATTGGAGGGCACGGTAATGCTGAACCTAAACACGAGAAATTTATGGATGACCTACTCTCAAAAGTGAAAATCGATCTCTATGTATGTGGACATGACCACTGTAAAAGCTTGATTGAAGTCGGTAAACATAAGATACCTACATTAGTAATAGGTACAGGCGGTAAATCTTACGACGAAGATAGATATACTCTCGATAAAATGAATATGGATAACTCTGTTCTAGAATTCTTCTCTCCAAATCTAGGTATCTGTCATATGAAATGTGATAAGAATTCATTGACTTTAACATGTTATAATGAAAAATTACAAGAAGAATATAAATATGTCTCTAAGAAATAAATTTAGATACATATTTTAATGTCTCCGTATTTATTCCGAATAACCAATGTAATATTATACCCATCAGAAATAGACCTATCGTAGTAATAACCAGAGGGATATCTGTAAAATAAGTTATTAAGAACGCGCCTACAATAGTCATAAAATAATCTACCAAGGATGTTCCCATAAATTTATACTTATGAACACCTTTACCTGGATAGCCAAAGATATTTTTGTATTTACTTAGATCGACTGACATTATATAGATACATAATATAAAATTATACATAGATTAAATTCCTTCGAGCATGTCCATATCATCGGCGGGTAATCCAGCAGAAAGTTGTTCGCCCTCGGCTCGATGTTGTCCTGCTTTATATGCAGCTTCGAGTTCAACCGCTTCACGTCTCTCAATCTCCAGTCTCACGTATCTTGCGGTTTTTAATTTTTCTATAGCCGCACTCAAAGCATGAACATATAAAGAAGGTCCACCTGGAACGCCTTCCAGTTTCATAATTTTAATATTCAGGTCTTGTGAATCATTGTGGCCTTCGGCAACCATGTACTGTTTTAATTCCTCAGGTATAAGGTGTAAACGCGTACGAGCGGCCCGGCTCCGGGGTGTTCCCACTCCGCCTCTCATCGAAATACGAGAACCTTTACGACCAGACCTACTTCTACGACTACGAATACGACTTCTACGACTAAGACTTCTACCACTTTTCGGTCTCTTATTCGTTTTCTTTTTATTTTTATTTTTCTTAGGTTTGACTTTATATCTGTTAATAACTTTCGAGACCATTTATATATATTAAAAATATATTAAATAAAATCTATTTCACATTCCCATAAATACCGATGGAATGATAAATGAACTATCATCTGATAATCTTTTGATAAAATATCATGCTTATGCAAGTGATGTGAATCTTTGGGGAAGATATACGATAACTGCTCATAATTAGTAAACTCTTTATCATTTTGTTCTAATTCAATCTTATTATCCGTTATATATCTGAATAGATGCTCTACGAGAGGTGCTTCGTTAAAGACGCTAGAAAATCTCCAATCACAACATTTATCGAAGTAATAATGAGTTGTCCATAATAACGATTTCATATAATCTTCACATAATTTACCATTGTATTTCATATCATTATATTCTTTCCTTTCACCAAAAGAATATAAGATCGGTAAATTTTCTATCATCTTCTTTGACTCATCGATGGTTCGACCTTGATCTTTATCATTCTGAAATTTATAAATATCGTCTAATGATAGATTGTCTTTATTAACTTGTTTTTTGAACATCTGAAAATCATTATGATATTCATTATGTATTTTTTTAGATTGTCTTTCTCTAACCGAGAATATCTTTCTCATCGTATCTTTTTCTTTCAATGATATTTCTTGTATAAATTCTTTGAAGAATGTCATATGTATTAAATTGGGCTTATCATGATCTATCAATTGAAAATACCCTTGATATCTCTTTTGTAAGTCAGAATAAACTCTTAGTAATAAATCGTGACCTCCATATCTTAAATTTAAGGAAGGGATATGATTCATAAAATCATTCCCTAATAGAAAACAAATAAATATGTAATCGTCAATAAGTTGTTCTCTATCTATTACTCTGCGGATATCTAATGAATGAATAATATGATCTTTTAAGGGTCGGACAGCGAGATAAATATATTCATTATCGGTCTTCTCAATATTATATTCTGTTCTCTCTCTCAACAAAACAATATTTTCTTTTCTAGAAACCAGTGATAACATAATAAGATCGGCGTCTAGGCCATAGATACAAATTTTACCTGATAGTTCATTCTCTTTGATATAATGTAAAATCTTATGTTCTCCCTCCCCTCTTTCATCTGAATCGGATAAGATTGTTTTTATTTTCAAAGTTTTGATGAATGCTTTCAGGGAAATATTCAACTTACTCATGAAATAAGTCCCAGGTGAAATTGCGTTTGTGTTCCAACAATTATCGGATGAATACTTTCTCTCTAGGGCAGATTTAAATCTTCTCTGTCTTTGTTGTTTCATTTTTGAAGCAGGTGCTATGCCATCAATCGCGATATAAACTAAATCTTTAACTCCTGTATATTCGATTAACTTTGTAATATCAGATAATATTTTAGTTATCATTTCATCTTCATCGGTCAACCCTCTTACAGAGGGATGGATTAAACAATTTAGATCAAAGAATAATGAATCAATATCATCATATTTATCTTTGTTCAGAATTGTATCACTGTATTCTGATACGAGAGTCTTGAAATATACTGGGATACCCATTTAGTATTATTTATTTATATGTCTTTAATATATGGATTTTTCATTAACGATACCTAAAGTTGCTGTTTTATTATTCTTTGTAATGTTCATTTATTCGGGTACAATGAAAATAATGGGATTCTCTAAAAAAACAAAAGGTCTGTCTAAAAAAACTGGGTTACCTTATCCGATTAATGAATTAGGTATGATAGGTGTAATACTCTTGGAAGTTATTGGATCTCTAATAATAATATCTTATTTCTGGGGCGAAAAAAACATCTTTGGTATCCGTTTAGAAAAAGAATACATGAAGTATTTATTACAAATATATCTCTTATTCTTGGTTGTTGTTACCTTCCTCTATCATCCACCAACAGATAAACTCATACCGTTCCTGTCGAATGTTACGACGTTTGGAGGATTATTATTAATCTATAATCTACTATAAATGAAAGAAATACTATTCTTATTATTAAATTTTGTGATAGGTTTATTTTCTGATATAGTTTTGAATCTCTTAGCGAATCAAGATATTAAATTCTTAAAGACACTGAAACCTTATTTCGCAAATAAATCTGTGACCAAAGCGGCTTTATACGCTGGCATAACTGTTATCATTATCGTAGGAATCATAATGAGTATTTTTAAAATAATATATGATAAATATTTACCCGGAACAATTAATGAATATTTAATTTATTTATTGATTACGTTTGTAATTGGTTTCATTGCTGATATTGTTATTTACAAGATAAATATATTCCCTAAATTAAAATTATATTATCAAACAGTTGGTAAAGGATTGTGGGGGGCACTAGCTGTTTTATTTTCAGTGATTCTAAGTTTATTTGGTTTATATTTATATCAAACCAAAGATATATGGATACAGAAATTAAAGAAAAATTCGATAGTTTAGAATCTAAAATGAATGAAATAGATTTAAAATTAATTACTATACTCGAACTTTTACAAAATGATATCAGACCCAATTGTAAGAAAATGAGTTCACATATAGATTTCGTAGACAATGTATATGAAAATGTTAAAAATCCATTAGGTTTTATATGTAATAAAGTCACTAAATTATCCGGTGAAGAAACATATAGTTTGACTGATACCTAACTGATACTTAACTGATACTTAACTGATACTTAACTGATACTTAACTGATACTTAACTGATACTTAACTCAAACTCTCAAGTAATTCTTCATAATATTTACGATTATCTTTCTTTGATTTATTTTTCTTCAGATATCTGAAAAGATAATACTCTTCTTTTTCCAGTGATAAATTATTTCTTGAACGACTCTTGATCATTATTCTTTCCTCAGTAATTTTTATTACTGAACCTGTATTATATATTTTCCCTGTTTCTTTACTGATAAATACCAACCTATCATTTAAGAAAAGTGTATCTAAATCCTCAACATATTCGTGATTATCTAATTTCCTAGTTGATTCATTGGGTAAATAATGGTATAAAACCTTTTGTTTGTCCCCGTATATTGCTAAGAGATTATGTAGAGGTTCCATTGGTTACTATATTATAAATATTAATTCTTTAATAAACGATATGATATTATCATAAGTGATACAAAGAAAACTATATTCCAATTAATAAATTCCAGGTGTTTTTCAAACTCAAATTTATGGTGACTATTACTCATATTAAATAAACAATCTTCGTAAATAAATCTGGTAATGAATTGCAATAAGATAAATATCCCTATAAAATATAAATTTTTGGTTTCTTTAAAATAAAGCGAACCGATTACAATGCTCAATGTAAAAATGATATGTGATATCTGTATTTTATTAATATTTTTATAACTTTCGCCACTGATAAGTATTAATTGTCCGATGATCATTACAAATAATAGATATCTGTCATGAGATTTACTTTCAAAAAAGAGTATCAAAGTAATCAATTGTGTTAGGACAGCCGGACAAATAAGATTTATATCGCTCATATTTAAAATTATAGTATAATAATAGATTAAATGATAAAAGATTTAACAAAAATAAGAGAATATCTCACTGATTATGTCGAGGTTGAAATGCCTTATGAGTTTACAAATAATTGTCCGATACATTATATTACATGCTCCATGGATACAGAAGGTAATGTATCTTGTGAATCATTCTATCCGGGTTTTAAATTTAAAACAAGATGCAATGATATATTGATAGTGGAAAATAATGCTATTGAAAAGCGAGTTCCTATTTGTAGACGTGATAAAGTCGGTAATATTATTTATACGTCGCGTTTTTTTATACCTGATAATATCGATGATTATGAAAATATAGATGATTATGAAAATAAACCTCTCATTGGTGGTGGATCAAGTAACGAATCCAATGATAAAATATCATATCAGCAAAATATAATTGAAAAATTAATTGAGAGGGTCAAGGAAGTTGAACTTCAAAAAAGAGAATTAAACGACACAATATCTACTTACGAAGATTTGTTACAAGAAGGTAGATATAAACTAAAAGAATTAAGCTTGGAGATGCGTGAAAAAAATGAGAAAATAGATCATTATGAAGAATTAATACCTAAATTATATAACAGTCGATA
>Ga0307488_10003899_pt1 | contig 12417 bp, 8 predicted proteins | sample SB02metaG_FD_202248 | JGI IMG/M metagenome (GOLD analysis project Ga0307488, IMG submission 202248) | Sea-ice brine microbial communities from Beaufort Sea near Barrow, Alaska, United States - SB 0.2 | ecosystem: Environmental > Aquatic > Marine > Coastal | place: USA: Alaska | collected 2017-05-06
GCCAGCACTGGCTAGCGCCAGCGTTGGAAACAGATCAAACACCTGATGCAGACGCGTCAACTCAAACAACATCTGGGCCTGCTTTGATGGGTTGCACAAGGCAAAGCGTCGACCTTGGGCCGCCGCGCTCTTTCCCAGCATGACGAGAAAGCCTAGGCCTGTTGAATCAATAAAGCTGATGTCTTGCAAGTCCACAACGAGCGGCGTAGGCGCCCGCCCTGGCAGCACATCAAACATCGCCTTCTGGTTGTGTACGTAAGCCGCATCAAGACGACCCTGTAACGCCAGAACCTCGACATTGCAGGTGGCATCTGCCTGCGCAAGCTCAACGTTAAACAGACTCTCTATGGTTGCGCTCGGCATCTCTTTAGTGGTCATATTCGCATGTCTACTCATCACAAACTCCAAAGTTTAATGAGGCTGTTAGGCCTTTAGTTACCGGCGTTACCGGTCTTTGCAAAATGCATCAATGAGACGCTATCAATGCACGTTACATACTGCAACGCACTAACCGTGCCACTCTGTGGAGACACTCGAGTTCTCAGGCAATTTTACTGTTTTTGTGCCTGAATAAGCGGCACGGAGCCAACGCGATATCAACACAGCATTGTCCCATCGCGTTTGAACAGTGACTTGATAAAGATTGGCGATTTGCCGGGCTATTGGGTCGTCCTGCCCGAAGTCCGCAAGACTGATAACACCAGCCAAACAGGCAATGGGCAACGACTCGACAACACCCGACGAGACCTCCTCACGCGCGCCAAACAGCGGCAGTGCCCCGCGGAGCACTGCAAACAACCAGGGTAGACGCACGTGTACAGAATGATCACTGACAAAGCCGGTGACCACGCTCGGCTCATCAAGTCCGCCCTCATGACAACCTCGACCTTGTCTCAGCGTCTGCTGTTGACGTCGATGGGTGAGCCCAAGACCAAGCATTAGGGGCAACGTCAGCAGCACTAGCAGCGCGGCTATCAAACGCTGAGATATCGGTACTGAAGGTGCCGGTCGTTGGATCTGGCTGAACAGCGCCTCGTCATCAAGGTACAACGCGGTCTGGGTCGGTACGTGGTAGACGAAATGACCATCAATCACCATGTCGCAAATATCAAGTTGCGAACCAATTTGCGAATTCGACAGGATGACCGCATTCCGAACGACGGTATCAGCACCTATATCCACAAGGCTCGCAATCACTGATCGCTCTAGCGTCACAGCACGACCGACCACGACCCGGTTACCGACACTGACCGAGCCCAGCAGACGTGCATCGCCGCTGATATGACAGTTAGGCGCAAGCTGCTGCTCAGCCGCCTCATCAAGCCGCAACATATTTGCGGCCCAGTATGCATCAATGGTTGTCATCGCCCCGTCAGCAGACATGGGCCGTGCTGTTAGCAGACTGCCAGCAGCGGCTGCTTGATTGTCGCCATTGCCCGTCTCCAATACGGGCGGCATGGCGTTGAGCAGGACAAACGCGCAATTGTCATGCCCAAAGCCCTGCGTTAACGTCAACGCTTGCTGCCAATCCTGCAAACAAGGTGTACTCAGGTATTCGATGCTGTTGAAGCCCCATCGCTCGCCATCGCGAAAAACCTGACGCAACTGTTCAGGAAACCGCGAAGAAACAATCAGTAACTCTTCAATACCTGCGTCGTGCAGACGATCACCCCAATGTTCCGCCAGACTTCGGCCAAGAATAGGTAGCATCGCCATTGATCTGTTTTGCAGCAGAGGCTGCAGGTCGTCGCTAGGCTCGAACTCCACCAGAATGGCTCGCTTGATGCTGACAGGAGACGGCTGATCACAGCGCCCGGGCCCTAGCGCGCGGGCGGACGTGGACCGGGGCGTGGCAGTGTTAACGGCAGTGAAGGCATTCATCAGTAGGCTCCTTTGGCACCGATCACGGCAGGTATAGTACGCAGTAAAATCCTCAAATCCTGTGACAGGGCTTGCTGCTGGATATAGTCACGATCAAGCTTTACCTGACCAATGAAGTCGATATCTGAGCGACCCGAGACCTGCCACAGACAAGTAATACCGGGCACCACTTCTAGACGCTGGCGGTCATTCAGGCTATACAGAGCAACTTCGGCGGGCAGCGGTGGCCGTGGCCCCACGAGGCTCATGTCTCCACGCAGCACATTGAGCAACTGCGGCAACTCGTCAACCGAATAGCGACGAATGAATCGTCCGACCCCAGTAATGCGGGGATCCGACTTGATTTTGAACACGACGCCTGCAGCCGACTCGTTGGCCGCTTGCAGTTGCGCCAAGCGTTTCTCCGCGTCCACTACCATGGAGCGAAATTTGAGCATTTTGAATGTCCGGCCGCGCACACCAACTCGGGTCTGGGCGTAGAAAACCGGGCCGGGATCGTTCAAGAAGATGCACAGCGCCGTCAACATAAATACAGGCGACAGAACCACCAAACCCAAGCCTGACACGCAGACATCAAGCGCTCGCTTAACCACGGCATAGCTGCGGGTTAAGCGCGCAAAGGCCCAGCGACGACGCAGGCGGGCCATCACAAACCCTGGCCGACGCGCCCCCTGCGCCAAGCCCTCATACTTCGCTTCGACGCGATCGAGTACTTCAAAATCACGCCAATTGTCAAAGCGCCTCACGTCCCCTACCCGCGGCTCGATGGGATCAGTTGTCGCGGCAGTTGTACCCAAAGGTGCTGCCTGTGGATTCAGGCGCTTATAGGCTATTTGCCAGAGAACGCGATACAAAAACAGCGGATTGCCCACAAAGTACCGACGTAGAAGGCGCCCCGGCTCCTGCATAAAGCGCACGACCCATTCAAAGCCGAGCTTTCGCACCCAGCCTGGCGCGCGGCTCACTTCCCGCGCGACAAAGTCCAACAAACCACCCACACCCACGGCGACACCTACCGTGAGCTGCCCTTGGTTGGCCTCAATCCAGCGCTCTTGATGCGGCGCACCGAGGGCTACAAGAAGAATATCGGCGCCACTGGCATTAATGTCACTGACCACTTGATCCCGCTCTGCTGCACTAAAAAAGCCGTGCTGACTACCCGCCAGCTTCAGGCCGGGGTAGCGGCGCATGGTGCGTGCCGCGGCCCGCTCGGCCACACCCGGCTTACCACCCAATAAGTAGATCGACAGACCCTGCGCCAGCGCCTGTTCACACAACAATGGATACAGATCCGTACCGTTAACATTATCTTGTATCGGCTGGCCATCGAGCTTGCAAGCATAACGGACCCCAGAGCCGTCACCGAAGACGTAATCCTGACGCCCTAACAGGCTCGCATAGTCGACATTCGTACACGATAAGTTCAAACAATCGGCATTCACGAAAGCCACCGATGTGACTGACGACTTATCTATAGCGGCAACACTGAGTAATGTCGCCGCCTGGTTCAGATTGACGTCGTCAATGGCGACACCCAAAACATGGACTGTTGGTTTCACTGTTTATCCTCCGCGGAGCATTTCAAATGTTGTTGTGCGCGGTCTAGCGCCTCACTGACGACATAGCAGAAGACGTGCCAAAACGCTGCGGGGCGCATAGGACCGTCTTATTTGTGGGAAACTGCTGTTTTCACAGGCATTCTGCAAAGCACAGACCAGACCTCTTTGCATTCTGCAAAGCCACTGTTGTCAGACACCATGCATCATGCAAAAACAACAGTTGAATGGGCACCACAAGGGATTGGCACGTGCTTTGCTACGGTGTAGTCAGGAACAAAAAACATCGCTGGAGCACGACATGAAGAAGCTAACACTCTTGATTTTTATCGATGCCCTTGGCTGGGAAGTATTGAAGACTCGTCAATTTCTTGAAGCGGAATTACCGTATCGGCAGAAACTGAAATCTGTACTCGGCTATTCATCAGCCTGTGTACCGTCCATCTTGTCGGGCAAGCAGCCCAAGGATCACGGTCATTGGTCGTTCTTTTTTGCTAACAACGACAGTTCACCGTTCAAAGGCCTGAGTTGGCTGCGCTTCTTGCCCTTTCAATCAAGAGGCCGGGTACGCAACAAGATCAGCAAATGGCTGAAAGGTATTCTGGGCTGGACCGGTTACTTCCAGCTTTACAACATGCCGTTTAGCCATATTGACCGTTTCGACTATTGTGAGAAAAACGATATCTTTGCTGATGACGGTATGAATAAAGGCACACAGATATTTGAGTACTGTCAGCAGCAAGGTGTCTCACATCATGTGTCTGATTGGCACGCCTCGGAAGCAGAGAACATCCAAAGCCTAAAAGATGACATGGCGCAAAAGCATCCTTCATTCGCTTTTCTCTACCTGGCGGACATGGATGGCCTGCTGCATCAAGTCGGCAAGGCAAGCCCTGAAGTGGATACCAAACTTGATTGGTATGAACAACAACTGCGTGAAGTGATCGATCTTGCCAAACAAGAGTATGATGTAGTCGACATCAACATCTGTTCTGACCATGGCATGGCGACCGTCAAAAAAGACATCGACTTAATGGCCCGCGTCGAAGCACTACCACTGACCTTCGGCGAGCAATACCTAGCCGCTTATGACTCTACTATGGCGCGCTTCTGGTTCTACGACGACAGCGCACGCCAGAAAATCGAGACCTTGCTAAAAGACTGCACCGAGGGACAGATACTGGACGATGCAGAACTCGCCCGCCTGGGTTGCGATTTTGACAACCAACAGTATGGTGAATTGGTGTTCTTACTCGACGCGGGCAATATTATTTGCCCAAGCCACATGGGCACCAAGACTATCACGGGTATGCACGGCTACCATCCTGATCACGCCGATTCAGACGCCGTATTGCTGTCAAACATTGCACCCCCCACTGAGCCTGTCTGCATAACCGATCTGTACGCACTCGTCCAGCACTCGGTAGCATCTGTATGAAATGGGCTGTCAACATCGCATCCAACTACCTGCGCTTTATCGCCTCATTGCTTATCATGGCGGTGATGACACCCTACATCATCGACACCATAGGTCTCGATGACTATGGCTTGTGGATACTTGTCTACGCCGCCATCGGCCTGATCAATCTATCTGATATGGGTTTTGCTACCGCGGCGGTAAAATTCATCGCTGAACAAGAAGGTAGCAACAACTATGCACGGCGCAACGCCTTACTGGGCAGCCTGCTGATCGCTTATCTGATCATTGGTTTGATCTGCTCCGGCCTGGTCTTGGGTCTGGATGCAGCACAATGGATTCCTGGCGGCGCGACTGGGAGTGCTGCGCAGAGCAGCAATCTGTTTGTTTTACTTGGCCTAACAACAGCTATATGCCTAACATTCAGTGTCTTTCGCGCCGCCCTTATCGCCAGCGGCCAGCAAACAGCGCTGAACTTGCTAACCTTGATCGTTATGGTGGCGCAAGCAGCGCTCACCTATGTACTGCTTGAGCAAGGCGCTGGCATTATGGGTATTGCCCTGGCTAATTGTTTCGGGTTGTTGTCTCAGGCGTTGTTGACACTGCCCCTGTGTGCACGTCTGTTACCGCAATTTCGACCGATGCTGACGAAGTCCTGGCGCGCCGATCTAGGCCCTATTGCTAAGTTCTCCTGCTGGGCCTTTATCGCCAATGGTGCCTTCATGCTGATCCTGAGGATCGATCCATTTATCGTTGAGGCCATGTTGTCACTGCAAGCCGTTGCGCTTTTAGGCATCGCCTTGAAGATTGCGGAACAGATACTGCTATTCAACAAACAATTCTCAAACGCGCTGATGCCCCTCATTGCTCAGCAGCATGGACGCGGCGAGCAAGCTGGGCCAGCACAACTGTTCAAGCTCGGCACAAAATATCTGTTAGCCTTTGCCGTCCCCTTTACCTTGTTAACTGCCGTCAGTGCCGAGAGCCTGATACACGCTTGGGTGGGCCCGCGGATGACGCCAGCAGCACCGACATTGATGGTACTGTGTGTCGCCGCATTGCTGTCGACCATGCAACTCAATGCCGCCAACGTACTAGGTATGACAGGCCAGGCGCGCCATGTGGCGCTGATCATGCTTGGGTCAGTGGTGACCAAGGTCTTCGTCACTATCAACCTTTTCCCGTCCGTTGGTATCGTCGGCTGCGCCGTAGGCACCCTTGTCGGCGCGCTCCTGTTTGAGTGTCTGGGCAACCTTCACAAGGCCTGTCAACTCACGAGACAATCTCTGCTCACTTTTTTCAAGCAAGCCATCGCGCCCGGCATAATCAGTAGCCTGCCCTTCGTCGCTACCAGCTATCAGTTCAATATCGCAGGCGAGCATCTTTTGAGCTTCCCAGCGCTATTGCTCATTAACGGGATCGCTGGTGTTGCTAGTCTGGTGACGTTTTACGTGTTCTTCGTCAAAACCGCCGAACGCCAGTGGCTTGCCCAGTTTTTTGACAAACCTTCAAGCAAGCCATCAAGCCAGCATTCTATTCAGGAGTCGACCTCATGTCAGCTATCCGCATCACGTTAAGCACCCTACACAAGCAATGGCGCACGGCCTTGTTGACCCGTCGTCTTGCGGGCACAGGCCAGCAACTACAACTCGATGGGGGCTGTCGCTTTGAACACCCTGAGAACATTTCTCTGGGTGACAGAGTCAGAATTGGCAGGCACGCCCTGCTGCGTGCCAACAGCCATGGCGAGGCTGACCTGCTGACAACCCAGGGCAGCATTACTATCGGCGCTGATACGTCGGTACTCGAAGACACCCTATTGACCGCTAACAACGGCAACATCACCATTGGTCGCCGTTGCTGGCTAGCCGCCGGCACTTACCTGTACGGCAACGGCAATATCCACATGGGCGACGATGTGCTGATCGCGGCCAGAACGATTATCAACACCGTCGCGCACAATTACTCTCATCGCGATTTACCGATCAACGCACAAGGCGTTAACACAGCACCCGTTATCATCGAAGACGACGTCTGGATTGGCCTCAATTGCACCATCCTGCAGGGTGTCACCATTGGCCAGGGTGCGATTGTTGGTGCCGGCTCTTTGGTCAACACAAACGTTCCGGCCTACAGCATTGTCGTCGGCACGCCCGCTCGGGTCATCGGTACACGGCCCACCGACCAGAAGGTAGCAGCATGAAAGTCATACACTGTCCGCGTCGATTCACCCAAGCAGCCTGGGGGGGTACCGAAACGTGCATCCTCAATCTGGCACGCGTCCAGCTACAACAGAATATAGACGCGTCCATATTAACCAGCCAGGCATTGGACAATACGCCAGCCGAAACAATTCAGTCTGTGAGTGTACGACGCTTCAAGCATCAATACCCTTTCCTAGGCCTTGCTCCAAGCCAGATCAAGGCCTTCGACCAGTCTGGCGGCAACCTGCTGTCCTGGTCTTTTTTCCGGGCTCTTATGCTGGAGCCTGAGCTGTCTTTGCTGCACGCACACACGGGCAAAAGAATGGGCGCTATCATACGTACTGTCGCCCGCCTGCGGCGCCTGCCTTACGTCATTACGCTGCACGGCGGTCATTTTGATGTTCCGGATGAAATCAAGACCGCGCGCATTTCGCACGCGCCAACAGGTTGGGAATGGGGCAAGGCCCCAGGCGCATTGCTAGGCTCGCGACGCGTGTTGGATGATGCCAGCGCCATATTTTGTGTCGGTAAGGCCGAGCAGAAAGCTGTCGCTGCACAGTTTCCGCATAAGCGCGTTGAGTACATGCCTAACGGAGTCGATCTGGATCATTTCCAGCAGGCACCCTTGGTAGACTTTCGCGCCCAGCATGGTATTGCAGCAGACGCCAAGTTACTGCTCAGCGTGGGTCGCATAGACCCACAGAAAAACCAATTGTCATTGTTAGCGGCGCTGAACGAACTGCACAAAGTGCAGCCCCATGCACACCTCCTGATGATCGGCCATATCACCGATGAAACCCATGCCGCAGACCTGCGCATGCAGATCATTAAGCGTGGCCTGACCTCACACGTTACACTGCTGCCAGGCGTACAAGCCCAAGACCCGCAACTGGTTGCCGCCTACCATGCCGCTGATGTGTTCTGCCTGCCCTCAATCCATGAGCCCTTTGGTATTGTCATCCTCGAAGCCTGGGCTGCCGGCCTTCCAGTGATAGCCAGTCCGGTTGGTGGCATACCCGGCTTTACGCGGCACAACCTCAATATACTCCACGCCGAAACACCTTCACCCGCCGCTTGGGCACAACAAATCAGCGGATTGTTATGCGATCAAAGTGCCCGTCAGCGTCTTATCGCCAACGGGCTTATCGAGGTGCTACAACACTATGACTGGAAAAAGATCAACCAGCAGGTCACCGGTGTTTACAGCGACCTAGTAGGATCTCGCGCATGAAAAGGATATTACACGTCCATAGCCAAGCACGCTTTCAAGGCGGCATTGAACGCATTCTGTTTGATACCGCTCGCAGCCTGTCACCCACCATGGAGCAAGGTTTGTTGTTCACTGACGGGGTTTCTGACATTCGCTTCCTTGCGCCCTTTGCCTGGCACGGCATGTGTTTGCAAGAGGCGCTGGCCAGCTTTAAACCAGACCTGGCGATCATTCATAAGACCGACTGTGATGAGACCATCAAACAAGTCATCGATGGCGTACCAACCATAGTCTTTCCTCACGATCATGATCTGACCTGCCCGCGCCGCCATAAGTACCTGCCCCTGAGTGACAAGCCTTGCGAGCGCGCTGTCGGAGTTGGTTGCATCAAGAACCTGTGTTTTATCGAACGCTCAACAGCGGAACATAAACTCCCAGTCACCTTGTTTGCCGGTGTTCAGCGTCAACGGCGACTCATGTCAGCCAGCCGTCAGGCCAAACACTTTCTGGTGGCATCCCAGGCCATGCAAGCAGGCCTCGTTAATAACGGTATCGAGGCAAGCAAAATACGCGTTATCGCCCCAATCCCCGCTGGCCTTAACGACATTTCACCAACGCCACTGCCCACCGACACCCGAGCAGAGTTGTTGTTTGTAGGGCAAGTCATTCGCGGCAAAGGCGTCGACCTGATGTTGCGTGCGGTGGCACAACTGAACGTCGATTTCCGTCTGACGATCATCGGTGAAGGTAACCATCTGGCGTACTGTCGGCAGCTATCGACGCGCCTCGGACTGGCGCGCAAAGTCACCTTTACCGGTTGGGTGGACCATCATCTGCTGGACACCTATTACAAGCGCAGCCGCTGCTTGGTCGTGCCGTCCAGATGGCCCGAGCCATTTGGCATGGTGGGTGTCGAGGCCATGGCCCGAGGCCGCCCGGTAGTCGCCTTTGACGTCGGCGGCATTAGCGACTGGCTGACACACAACCAAACTGGTTTTGTCGCACGCGCGGGTGATACTGAAGATCTTGCTCGGCAATTGCTTATAGCTATAACCAATGAACAAGACATGGCACGTATGGCGACCAATGCTTACCGTCATGCGACCGAACGCTTTAACCATGAGCAGTTTATCAGCCAGTTAACGACTTACATTAACGAGGTAACCCCATGAAAATAGCCATATCAGCCTGCGCCGCCGATGCTGGTAAATCGGGCATCGGCCAGTACATTGTTGAAATTGTTAGACGTCTGAGTTGCCAGGGCGACGGTACCAATGAGTTCGTTGTTTTCACCGAAGCCGACAATGACAAGGTCAAACAACTTGCTGGGGGTAATGTCCAGGTTCGCCTGCTCTCACCCTTTTGGTCACGCACTCTGCCTAATCTGTTCTGGCATCTATTGTGGCTGCCGATACTGCTGCTGCTCGGCGGCTACCAGCAAGTGATCTATCTAGCCGCTAACCGCCGTCTGGCGTGGACGCCGATGATTCCCTCCGTGGGCGTGGTGCATGATCTTTCGCAATTGCATATCAAGGGTAAGTACGACCGCCTTAGAACCTTTTATGTCTTGCAGTTGCTCACACGGCTAATGACGCGTCTGTCGCACTGTGTCTGTGTATCGAACGCCACTGCCAAAGATGTCATGGAATACGCCGGTGTTAAATCACACAAGGTCGAGACCATCTATAACGGCGCTGACACGCAGCACTTTGGGCGACAAACGTCATCAGCGTCTGATGCAAGCTACCGGGCTGACTTAGGCATAGTACACCCCTACATCCTCTACACGGCACGTCTTGAGTACCCGGGAAAGAACCATATTGGCCTGTTGCGCGCTTTTGCCATTCTGCAACAGCATTGCAAAATGCCACTCAATCTGGTGTTTGCAGGATCTCGCTGGACAGGGGCGGACGAGATTGAAGCGGAGATCGGTCGTCTGGGCCTGACACAAACTGTGATCATGGCCGGCTTTGTCCCCAACGAGAATCTCCCTTCGCTGGTCCAGAATGCTGCCCTATTCGTGCTGCCCAGCCTATTTGAAGGCTTCGGCATTCCTTTGGTGGAAGCCATGGCTGCCGGTACACCGGTATGTGCCAGTCGTGTGGCGAGCATACCCGAGGTCGTTGGTGACGCAGGTTTGTTGTTCGACCCGAGTCATCCCGAGGATATGGCACAGATCATGCTTTCAATACTACAGACGCCGTTATTAGCTGCCGAGTTGAGTCGGCGCGGTAAACACCGCGCTACATTGTTCGACTGGGATATCAGCGCCAGGCAATTGTATACAGCCAGCCAGCGACTTGGATCACCCCTTAGCGCAGACGCCGATATGGGTACTGCCAAGCCAAGCTAGACCGATCAAGTCAGGCCTCTATAGGGCCTCTACAGAGCTAACGTAAGGACGAAAAAAACGATATGAACCAGGCGTTAAAAATTCAACCCAACATGACAGACTTCAGCTCACTGCTAGACGACAGCAGCGAGCCTGAAGCCAGCATCAAGGTTGATATCAAACGTCTGATCTGGGGCATCTGGCAGCAGCGCCTCATGATCGTTGGCGTCACAGCAGCGACAACCATCATCGCCACCATGCTAGCACTGAGCATGCTGCAACCAACATGGACTGGTCGCACGACCCTGCTAAAGAAAGAACAGCAGGACGAATTTCGTGTGGGTCGCTATGGTTTACCGTTCAAGACTCAGGAGTACGCCTTCAAAACGCTGCTAGATACGCTGATGCTGCCAGGGACTTTGGAGAGCGCAATGCAACAAGCCGGCATCAATATGCCAGGTCATGAACTTGCCCGCCTGGTGGATGTTCATGTTGGCAAAGAATCTAAAGCCTTCACCATTAGCGTCAAATGGTCTGACCCGGTGATGGCTGCAGCACTCACCAATAGTCTGGCTGACGTATTCATACAGCGAAACAAGAATATGCGTCGCCAAGAGATCGAATCATCTCTGAACAGCTACCGTGATCGTCTGGCATCTGCAGATGCAGGCTCTGCCCAGCAAGCTGATGCCTTACTCACCTTTGAGGCCAGCAACGATATTTCTGATATTAACACCCAGCTCATGGTGCTACTCGAAAAACGTCAGCAACTCGAGGTCGACCTGCGCTCACTAGACGGAGATCGCTTTGCGGCAGCTGAACAAGGCAGGAGGTTGCTCACTCAAATTGAAGGCGAGCCTAACATGATCGTCCAAACCTCGTATTTTGTTAATCCATTACAGAAAAATCTATCACAGATGGAGTGGGAGCTCACCCAAGCTCGGGGTCGTTATACCGACGACAACCCTAAGGTGAAAGACTTAATGCTGAGGATCACCAAAATACAGGCCATGGTTGACTCTGGCAAAGATACCAACACGCCATCGGAAACCTTTGCTCACAACCCGGTTAAGCAGGAACTCACCATCACGCACTACGAATCACAGGCAGAGTTGTTGCGGCTGGAAACCCGGGTCGAACGACTATCAGCCATGCTGATTGAACTGACTGATCGTATCTTTGATCTGACGCGGCAGCGCAAATCTCACGAGGCGTTGAGTTTGAAGAAGACATCCGCACAGGGCTTACAGAACGATCTGCGCCAACGCGTCGACTCACTAACGGTTCTATTGCTGGGTCAGGTCGGTGATTTCGAATTGCTAGAGCGAGCAGGTCAGCCTGACCAACCAGAGCGCTCTGGTCGCAGTATGCTGGTGATAGGTCTGACGCTGTTAGGCGCGATAACCGCCGTCGCTATTGCACTACTCGTTGAGTTTTTTTCACCGCGCATTCGTACGCTCAAAGATTTAGCACTGTGCAGCGGTATTTCTCTCATCTGCGAGGTCAACAACGTAGATCAACCACGCGTTAACCTGGACGCTGCTGTCAGTCCCATCGCCGGCCAATTTCGGCGTTTCAGTAACGATTTGCAGCAAGCGACTCACCAACGTCATCTGGCGTTCTTCAGCGTTGAGAGTCAAGCGGGCACAACGACTACCGCAGTCAACTGTGCGCTCGGCATGCATATGAAAGGCGAATCCATCTCGTTGGTGGATGCTGATTTGCGTATAACCAGCCAGCCTATTGATATCCAACACCCGAACGTCGTGCAACAACGCTCGCTGAGCGGCTGGCTAACGCAGACTAATTCGCTGACA
>Ga0307488_10003900_pt1 | contig 12416 bp, 10 predicted proteins | sample SB02metaG_FD_202248 | JGI IMG/M metagenome (GOLD analysis project Ga0307488, IMG submission 202248) | Sea-ice brine microbial communities from Beaufort Sea near Barrow, Alaska, United States - SB 0.2 | ecosystem: Environmental > Aquatic > Marine > Coastal | place: USA: Alaska | collected...
TACCCTGGTACTTGCGACTGGATTTTCAATACTGATGCTGTCACCCTTTGCTTTGAACTCAGATATGGGCATGTTAACCAGTATTATTATAGTGGTTGCCTTAGCTGTCGATTTCTTGTTTTTACCATCATTTTTAATAGCCTTTGATAAAAAAAATACAAAGCAGGAGCTTACTCATGAATAGATACCACCTTTTATCAGTAACAAAAGTAGTGTTGGTTTTTATACTGATGACATGTTATTTGGGAAGTTATGCTCAATCTGCCGAAGATAAAGGCCTCACTATTGCCAAAGAGCGCAAGCTAAGAGACTCGGGCTGGGGTGACAGTACTGGCGAAATAAGTATGATTTTACGGAATGCGCAAGGGGATGAAGTTGAACGCAAAATGCGCTTGAAGTTACTAGAAATTGCGGATGATGGAGATAAAGCTTTAACTATTTTTGATCAGCCATTAGATGTAAAAGGCACTGCATTTTTGAGTTTTTCGCATGCAATTGAGCCTGATGATCAATGGATGTATCTGCCTAAGTTAAGCAAAGTAAAACGCATCCGCTCACGAAATAAATCAGGCCCCTTTATGGGGAGTGAGTTTGCATTCGAAGATATGAGTTCGTTCGAAATCGAAAAATATAAATTTAAGTACTTACGCGACGCAACCTTTGATGGACAGCCCAGTTTTGTGTTGGAACAAGTACCTACTGATAATGATTCAGGTTATTCAAAGCAAATTATCTGGGTTGATAAACAGCACTACCGTTTATTAAAAGCTGAATTTTACGATCGTAAAGGTAGTTTGCTAAAAGAATTAGTTAACTATGAATTTACCTTGTACCTAGATAAGTATTGGCGGCCCATGCGGACTGAAATGTTTAATGAGCAAAATGGTAAAAGTACTGAACTAGTTATCCATCAAATAAATTTCAATACCGGTTTATCGGACATTGATTTTAATCAGGGTACTTTGAAAAATGTTCGATAAATCAGGCTATGCTTACAAAGCGTTCCCTTCGCTCATAAAGGATGCACATTGAAGACACTGATCTCACTTATCGCTTTTCTGCCCACTATCGTGTTTGCTGAAATCGAATATAGCGGTAGCGCTGCTGTAGAACAACGCTACTTTTTTCAAGACGCGCTTTATCCTCAGCAAGAAAGAGCCAATTTGTCGGTATACTTTTCCCCTGAATTGTATACCAGGTTCAACGATGGTGATGACAGCATTTTATTCAAAGGTTTTTATCGTTTTGACCAACAAGATGCAGAGCGTACTCATGCTGACATCCGCGAATTTAAGTGGATACACAGTGGTAATGAATGGCAGGTTCAAACCGGGATCAGCAAAGTATTCTGGGGACAAACTGAGTCGTTGCATTTAGTTGATATTATTAATCAAACTGATGGTGTTGAAAGCATTGATGGTGAAGATAAGTTAGGTCAGCCAATGGTGGCCTTTTCTTTGTTTAAAGACTGGGGTAGTACCACTGTTTTTGTGTTGCCGTATTTTCGAGAGCGCACTTTTTCAGGTAATGATGGCCGATTAAGGCCTCCGTTACCCGTTGATACTGACAATCCAATATATGAGTCTGAAGATGAGGAAAGAAATCTTGATTGGGCTATCAGATGGCAACACACGTTAGGCGACTGGGAAGTGGGTTTGTCATATTTTGACGGTACTTCTAGAGATCCTGATTTTGTCTTAACCACTAATGAATTATTAGAGCCCAGTCTGCGTCCGTTTTATCCGCAGATCCAACAAGCAGGAATAGATGTGTTGGCCTTTATGGGAGGCTGGACAATCAAGTTTGAAGGTATTCAACGCAAAGTCATGGAACAAGACTTTACTGCTTTTGTAGGAGGCTTTGAGTATTCTTTCGTAGGCTTGTTCGATAGTATTTATGATGTAAATTGGCTAATGGAATATCAATACGATGACCGCGACGATTTGACGAATGTCGTTGCCCAAAATGATTTGATGATCGGCACTCGATTAGTATTTAATGACATTGATGGCACTCAAATATTGGCAGGTATGGTACAAGATCTTGATTACTCAAATGTGAGAGCTGGATTTGTTGAAACGTCTAGCCGCATAAATGACAATTGGAAATGGCGACTAGATGCATGGCTCTTTTCTAGCGATGAACCCGCAGAGCCCAGCTATTTATTGCGTAGAGACGACTACGTTCAATTTAGTTTAGAATATTACTTTTAAGGGAAAATGTTGTCTCAAAGCACTTGATTAATACGAATGTTACTAGGCTACTCTAATACTGCTATTACTCTAGATTTTTATACCCGCAACAAAAACCAAAGTAATCGATTCACAAGCGTAATTTTTTTTCACCTTAAAGTCACAAGATGTTATGTTTGAATTATATCAGACTAAAAGGCACTGCTTTTTCGTGGTGGTGGACAAAACCAATGGAAAAGAATGGTAAAAATTGACCCGCAGCAACACACGAATTTGGACACTTTTTTAAAATTATTACCTGTGGTGATAGTTGCCTTGGCAATTTATTGGGGGTTTGCATCACTATCGCCTTCAGCAGACGCTTATGCCTCTGGCGACGATAAGGAGTTTTCTCAACAAAAAGCACTGAATCACCTAAAAATAATCAGCGAAAAACCACACTTCTTAGGCAGCCAAGCCCACGGTAAGGTTCGTCAATATTTGGTTGACGAAATAAAAAAAATGGGTCTTGAAGTCAATATATTCGAACATATGGCTACTCACTCTCGCTATTATTACGATGCGGGCAATAGCAAAAATATTATTGCCAAAATCCCCGGGAAGTCTACGAATAATGCGCTGGTTTTAATGTCACATTATGATTCTGGGTTGCATTCTTCATTAGGTGCCAGTGATGCGGGCAGTGGCGTTGTGACTATATTAGAGGGGGTTCGAACCTTCCTTGCTAATGGTGAGACACCCGAGAATGACATCATCATTTTATTAACCGATGGCGAAGAACTTGGGTTGTTGGGCGCGCAGGCCTTTGTTAATTACCATCCATGGGCAAGGAATATAAAGGTTGCGCTTAACTTTGAAGCAAGAGGCTCAGGTGGCCCAAGCTATATGATATTAGAAACCAACGGCGGAAATGCACGTCTGGTTGAAGCCTTCAGCAAAGCGAATCTTAAACATCCAGCAGCAAATTCATTGATGTATAGCATTTATAAGCTGCTTCCAAACGATACAGATTTAACTGTTTTTAGAGAGGATGGTGATATACAAGGTTACAACTTTGCCTTTATCGATGATCATTTTGATTATCATACCCAGCAAGACTCGTTTCAAAGGTTAGACCGAGAAAGCCTCAATCATCAAGCTGAGTATTTAGTTGCATTGTTAGACTACTTTTCAAATGCTGATATTAACCAGCTTAAGTCTGAGATCGATCTGGTTTACTTTAATTTCCCTGGAATAGGCATGGTGAACTATCCATTTTCTTGGGTGCTTGGCATGACAATAATCGCTTTTCTATTATTGTTACCTGTCACATACGTGGCGCTTAAGCGTAAATGTGTATCGGTAAAAGCCATATGTGTGAGTTTTGTGCCACTCATATTGTCATTGATAACCGCTGCGGCAATTGGCTATCTCGGTTGGCAGATTTTATTATGGCTGTTTCCTCAATATGCGGATATACCTCAACATTTCACTTACAATGGTTATTGGATCATTGCCTCTTTTATTAGTTTAATCGTTGCGACGACGCTCGCAATTTATCAGTATTTCAATAAACACTGCACGCCTGCCAGCCACTATTTCTCGGCGCTTGTTTTATGGTTGTTGATGAATTTTGCTATTGCTATTGCTCTGCCTGGCGCTGGGTTTTTAGTGATGCCAGTTTACTTTGCTTTAATGGGACTTTACCTGTTGGTCTTTTATGGTAATGATGGGTATAACAAGCGGTTGATAACTCTATTAACCATGACTCTCGCCTTACCCATTATCATGCTTTTGGCACCATTTATTTCCGCCCTTATAGTGGGCTTAGGTTTGAATGCTATGGCTATCGGCACAGTATTTACTTGCTTGTTAGTGGTCATTGTCGCGCCAATGTTATTTAAAACCTCAGAGATGAGTCACCTCAGAAATCTGATGGTGTTGTTGTCAGCTGGGTTCATGGTGGTATCAATATTTCAGTCGGGCTATAGCCCGGATCGTAAAAAGCCTAATAGTATTAATTATATTGTTGATAATGATAATAAAAGTGCTTACTGGACAAGTAGTAACAGAACATTAGATGATTTTACCCAACCATTTTTTAGCAAACAACCCTCATTGTTGCCTTGGCGATACGCCCTATACCCCCATACAAGTCGAAGCCAAGTAAGACATTATCAACAAGCTTTACTTTTACCACTAGCTGCAGCGGAGATATCTATCACAAAAAATATTGTCGATGGAACCCAGCGCCACATTTCCTTGGTTATTTCTCCGCAGCGGCCATTAAATTTAATTCAACTTGCCACGTTTCAACATCTAGAGGTAAAAAAACTGTCAGTTAATGGACAAGTTTTTACTAAACATGGTGTACCGATTGAAAACACCTATGACAGCGGGTTTTTCTTTAAGTACATCATGTCATCACCATTGGAAGAACTAAGTCTAGACCTCACCATTGTTGACAGTGGTGAGGTATCGTTCAAAGTCTTTGAAACCGCATTTGATCTTTTTGAGCGTTTTACCGACATTAAACGCCGAGATGAAATATTTATGCCCGAGCCATTTATGGTTAATGATGCAACCATTATTGGGCAAACATTAGTGCTACCTGAATAATAACAATTGGGATCCTTCAGACCCTTGCAAAATGTACTTGTTGAATACGTGAGCGAAAAGTTCACTAATATTGAAGAGGTTAATTCTTTGAGCTTAGTTATTTATTGCCTAGCCACAAGCCTATATACAAGCGTGATCATTATCTGACATACATATCTTACGTAGTTATTAAATAGTTTTTGGCATACTGCTTTTTTGGGTGAAAGGGAAATTCTCAGCCATAACCAATCAAAGTGTTAGATAATGATAAGGGCCAAGATTAAAAATTTAACCACTATAGTTGAAATTTTACGGCTTAGCTTAGACCCTTTGGTGAGATAGGAAACCAGTACTTTTGTGCTTGAAATTGTATTGATGAGTGAGGTAATACTCAGTAAGCAAAAAAAAAGCAAAACTTATTAGATTGCCAATCCCGCCAAGTGCTTTGCTTTGAAAACCAGCTTGATAAAGTGTTCAGGCTAAATATGTGGAATAAATGGGCTAAAGCGTGGGCGAACATCCAAGCGGCAATGATTGCATAAAAACTTAACAACATAATGACAGTTAAGACGTTTGAAAAGTCAGCAAATTTGAAGCCAATAATTATCCTTACAAAGTGGGTATTGCGAGTTGCAATACCACAACCTAATAAACCAATATAAATGCGATACCACCTTGGATGGGGAACGGGTTATTTTTGATTCTCTAACTGTTTGTTACTACTGGCTCTGTAAGCATTTGTGCCGTGTTTACACAGTAGCTACCGAATCCATGTGGTTGATATTATTCTAGCAAATATTTCCCATGAAACCTCAAGTGTTCTTCAATAAAGCTAGCCACAAAAAAATAACTGTGGTCATAACCTGGGTGATAACGAAATTCGGCTTTGTAACCTATTTCTAATGCTACGTTTTCTAATGGTTTAGTGAGTTTCTGAGTATGATAAAAATTATCATCTAAGCCTTGATCTACTAGCATAGGAATATGCAGAAACTTCCCCTGTTGACGCATCAACGCGCAGCTATCGTAGGCCTCCCAGTCTTTCTGGTTATCGCCTAAATAATTGCTAAAAGCTTTTTGACCCCATTGGCAATCCGATGGGTTAACAATAGGCGCAAAGGCTGATACCGAGCAATATTGCTTCATATTTGACAATGCAATGGTTAACGCCCCGTGTCCACCCATTGAATGCCCAGCAATTGCCGATTTTGCTTTCACCTTAAACTCCTTGTTAATAAGAGCGGGTAATTCATCTACTATATAATCGTACATTTGATAATGATCATGCCACGGCTCTTGGGTGGCATTAATGTAAAATCCTGCACCTAAGCCTAAATCGTAAGCTGCATCGGCAGCGTCGGGTATATGGTCGCCACGAGGACTGGTATCAGGCATGATCAGCATGATACCGAGTTCAGCCGCTACTCTTTGTGCCCCAGCTTTTGCAGAAAAGTTTTCGTCAGTGCAGGTTAGCCCGCTCAACCAATAGAGCGCTGGTAGCTTTTCGTCTGGCTTGACGATCGGTGGAATAAATACACTGAACTGCATTTCGCATTTAAGAATCGCTGATTTGTGGCTGTAACGTTTTTGCCAACCACCAAAACATTTATTAGAGCTGAGTTCTGCTAGTCCGGTTGCATCAGCGGGTGTAACCGCGGTTTCACCCGTCATCAGAAATGCACCACTGAGCGAATAGACTTGCCCTCATGCATCAAATCAAAGGCAGAATTAATATCTTCTAAAGGCATGGTGTGAGTAATAAAGGTATCTAATTCAAATTCACCGTCCATATAACGTTGCACGTAATCGGGTAATTGGCTGCGGCCTTTGACGCCACCAAAAGCGCTGCCCCGCCAGACTCTTCCAGTGACTAATTGGAATGGACGAGTGGATATCTCCTGGCCTGCACCTGCCACTCCGATAATAATGGATTCGCCCCAACCTTTATGACAACACTCTAATGCCGAGCGCATCACGTTAACGTTACCAATGCATTCAAAGGAGAAGTCCACTCCACCCTCGGTCATATCGACAATGACTTCTTGAATGGGTTTATCGAAGTTTTTAGGGTTGATCACATCTGTGGCCCCTAATTGTCTGGCGATTTCGAATTTATCTTCATTAATGTCGATAGCTATAATGCGTCCTGCATTGGCCATTTTTGCGCCTATTATCACCGAAAGGCCAATTCCGCCTAAACCAAATACCGCAACCGTGTCACCCACTTTTACTTTCGCGGTGTTGGTCACAGCGCCCATTCCGGTTGTGACACCACAACCTAATAAACAGACCTTTTCTAAAGGTGCGTCTTTTGGAATTTTTGCTAAGGCAATTTCAGGTATTACGGTGTGTTCAGCAAAAGTTGAAGTGCCCATATAATGATAAATCGGTTGACCTTTAATAGAAAAACGACTGGTGCCGTCAGGCATCACGCCTTTACCTTGTGTGCTTCGTATTGCCTGACACAAATTAGTTTTTCCTGATAGACAGAACTTACATTTTCCACATTCAGGGGTGTACAAAGGAATAACATGATCACCTACTTCAACCAGTGTGACGCCTTCGCCAATCGCCTCAACAATACCCGCCCCTTCATGGCCTAAGATAGCGGGAAACAATCCCTCTGGATCATCTCCGGATAATGTATAGGCATCAGTATGACAAACGCCAGTAGCGACTATTCTGACCAATACCTCGCCTTTTTGCGGTGGTGCTAAGTCAACTTCTTCAATTTTTAGTGGTTTACCAGCAGCCCAAGCAACGGCGGCGCGAGTTTTAATACTTTTCATAATTAGTCCTTATTTTATTTGATCTATTGATCTGGTTAGGGTCTGTTAAGCTAAAAACAATATCCTAGCAAGCGGATACTTTCGGTCTTCCAGAACACATTACTAATCTCATAACCATTGGCACAAAGCAGCTCTTTTTCTAATCTTCGTTTTAAGGCTTGAGCTGCCTGGTCTTCCAGGTCAAGTTTTGTTTGGTTGTTGGCTTGCATATCTAACCTAAAGGGACTCTGGTGTGCAAAACGGTCGTTTTTTTCATGCCGTTTTATTTCTGTGCGACCATCACGGAGTAACGATTCTTGAGACGTGTTTTGCCACGAAATGCCATAAACAAATTCAGTTTTCCCATTATCGGTTACACGAGAATCAAATTTTTCATCTGTCATGATAGTTGGAGTATTACCAGCGCATGCGTTAACCAATAAGCTGATGGCTAAAATCTTAAAAAAAACGTGGTTGAACAAAAGACACTCCATATTAAAATCCAATGTTGTTCATACTAAACAGGGTCTAAGAGGATCGCAATTTGTCATCTGCGATTAAAGCAAAAATTTATCAATCAGTATTCTTAACTTAAGTTTCATTTACGTGATATTAGTAATATTTATACAACCGTATCAATATATTAGTTGGCTCACTCTTGCAGCAAAGTTTGAATGTAGTATTGTGTTGTTAATATAAAGTAATGGAAATTTAGCGTGTTAAAAAAGCAGATTGGTATACTGGTAATCAGTTGTATAGTTAGTCTACAAACACTCGCTGCTGATAATGTTTATACTGTATTTTCAGTGGGGTATTCAGATGTTGAGTTTATCCAAGACTCTAACAAAGGTTTTGGTTATAAAATGGCTATTGGTTATCAATTTGACCCACAATGGTATGTTGAAGCAGGTTACCAATCATTGATACACGATAAATTATATGTGACTGAATTACCGTCAGCCACGGATGTCATTCACTCTGAAAACGTTCAACAAGCTGATGCATTATTTTTGGCCTTCCTAGGTAAAGCATCTAGCCAAGTTGGCGAGTTATTTTACCGCATAGGCGTACTAAAAACGGATATTCGTGGTCAACAACTTTTATCTGGTGTGAGGGAATGCAAATTGGGCAACGCCAATGTTTTGGCCATTGCTGATTTTGGTGCCGCTACAATGTGTGATTATGATGAAAGTGGTGTCGCTGGGGTCATTGGTTTCGGCTTTGATTATTTTATCGGTGTGCGCACCATGTTACGTACTGAGGTTGAATATATTAAAGGTCAGGATAATTTAACCGTGACGACCGTCAACGTAGGTCTGCGATATAATTTTTAATACGGTTACCGCGAGACGGTCACCGCGTGAATTGAGCTCCAAACAAATATAATCACAGTAGAGAGAACAAAAGTAGATGACTGCTAAGTAAGCAGTCATTATATTTTTAAATGGTTACATTTCGTAAAATGCATCCACCAAACCGCCTACTTTAACTTCGCTGACGATTGAATGCTTGTTTAGAAGAGCTTCAATAGCGGCTCTGTCTTCTTCTGTTGCATTGCCATAACGTTGTGCTGATGTCACAGATCCTTCGAATGACTCGCTATTATTATCAAGACTAATATAAAGCTCTTCGGTATTGACTAGTTCTTCAAGGTTATTAAAAAAAAGTTCATACTGTTCATCTGAGGCTTCGGTTAACTTAAAGCTAAATTCAAAGCCCAAGATAGCCCATTCACCCAAATACATTTTTTTTTGAAGACGTTTGTTTCTGGTTGGTTGTTCTGACATTATATTTCCTGCAAAAATTAAAAAGATTAAACCATAACTCCTACCGAGGACTTGCTATCGATAGTAAGTGATTTTCGAGCGCATACTATCAGCTTTTGTAAATTTGTTTTGAAAGAATAATAAAAGTTACTCGAAGTTCGATTGTGAAGCTGTAAATGAAGAATTATGGAGTAGTATTTGAGAATTTTTTGAAAATGTTTGAGAATTGTATTAACCACAGTGAAGAGTAGAAATTCCTAAAAACAGGCATTAAAAAATTCAAAAGAAGGGCGTACACAACTTCCATCAATTTTAATCTCCTATCGAAATAAATATGTGTAGCTGAACCACTGCGGTCAGTAGTAACACCGGTAATGGTGTTTTAGGGAGAGTGTGTTTAATTTCATTACGATTAATCTATAATACTGTAACGGCAAATTACGCAACGATTTCACACATACCGCATCAGCAGTTTTGGTAAAGCCATCAGTATTAATCCCAATAAGACAAGAAGAAATGAGGTATCAATAAAATATGGAAAGAGGATAAGTGCTACGCCAGTGTATCGAATAATTAGGTTTGCCCGTTTCTTGCCATACATAAAGTAACCTACACCAATCGAGCTAAATACTATGCTCCATAAAAGTAGTGCAGTATCCATAGCGAATTCGTCCCCGGAAGCCTAATTTTTTTGCTTCATCCGATCTTTTAGTTCTGCGAATGGATTGTAAGTGCTTGTTTTAATTTCTGTATCCTCAGTACTACCGTAGCGCACCAGATTCTCAAACTTGGAATGTTCTTCATCATGGCAATACAAACACAGCAGTTCCCAGTTACTGCCATCGCTGGGATTATTGCCATGATTATGATCGACGTGGTGAACCGTTAACTCCGAAAGATTTTTGTGGAAAAATTCACGGGTGCAACGGCCACAGATCCAAGGATATATTTTAAGGGCTTGTTCACGATAACCCGATGCACGTTTGGCTATATATTCTTGCTGCTCGGCGAACACTTGATCATAACCGCCTGCCCCAGCTTTTTGATTCGACATGTGATTTTCACTTAAAATAACTGAACGTATATTGGAACACCCATAGTAACAGCGGTATGGGTATATACAACAAATTGAATTTTTCACTTCGTAAGGTGAACAGATTTCAACTTTTTATCTACCAGAGTTGAAGTTAAAAATTCTGACCTCTTTCTTGCATCTATTCGGCTCAAACGTGCGAATTGCAGAAGTTAAGAAGGACTGAGGTGACAGTCAGACTCGAGCCTAAAAGCAGACATTCATGCGTTAAACTTGACTGAGAAGTTTGTGCCAATAGCGGTTGCAGCGGTAGCTGCTTTATTCAATCCTTTAAACCATAAAGCCGTCATTCAATAGACAAATATATGTTTCCGTTATAACGCGGGTAAATTAAGGATATTACTGAGAAGTCTCAGTAATATCTGTGTTATGTGGTAGGAAATATACACAAATGCCTTTTTAACTTATTGTTTGTATGTGAGGTCATAGCTTTCTTCGAGTGATGTGAGAGCAAAAACACTTTGGGCTGAGCTACCTTTACCCTTATCAAAGTACCGTCTCATGATGACATCGTGAGCTAAGTTCACACCATCTGTATCGCAAGATACCTAGCACATAGCTCTATCTCAGCGCTATCATTTTACTGCAAGCATAGAAGAAGGTTCATTTTTTGAATATAGGCTCAGTTAACATTAAATCTCAGTTTAGTCAGAAAAGTGTCAATTTAAAATTAATTCTGTTAACTGACAATGGCGTTTTTAAATAATTTACTAATTTTAACTTCGCTGTAATTAAGGTTTTTTGATAAAACTTGATAGCTGTGTTGACCTAAATCAGGTGAAGCACTGTTATATTGTAATGGTGTCGCTGAAAGGTTGATTGGAGATGCTATTGTGTCAATAAGCTCCCCTTGTTGATTAGGAACTTGTTTTACCATTTCACGATGTTTGATTTGAGGGTGATTAAAAACTTGCTCTAAGGTATTCACTGGGCCACAAGGCACGGCAACTTGTTCAAGTTGTTCAATCCACCATTGGCTTGTATTTGAGGCAAGTTTACACGCTAGAATAGGGATGAGTTTATCTCTATTAATAACTCGTTTAGCATTCGTTGCAAACCATGGATCCTCTGCAATATTACTGCATTGAGCAACTTCACAAAATTTGATAAATTGATTGTCATTCCCAATGGCTAAAATAATACTGCCATCTTGTGTGGCGAAGGTTTGATAAGGCACAATGTTGGGGTGTCCGTTACCTAATCTTTGCGGATTTTTTTTTGTGGCTAAATAGTTCATACCTTGATTGGCTAGAGCGGCGACCTGTACATCAAGTAGGGCAATATCAATATGTTGACCTTGGTTACTATTATGCCGTGCCATCAATGCTGCTAGCACCGCATTGCAACTGTATAAACCTGTCATAACATCAACGAGGGCAACCCCGACTTTCATTGGCATGCCTTCGGGTTCGCCAGTTATACTCATCAAGCCACCTTCACCTTGAATCATGGCATCATAACCAGCCTTATGTGCGCTTGGACCACTTTGACCAAACCCAGTGATAGAACAATAAACTAATCTAGGATTAATTTCTTTTACACTATGATAGTCGAGGCCATATTTAGCAAGACCACCTACTTTATAATTTTCAATGAGCACATCAGCCTTAGCAATTAAGTCTTTAATGACTTGTTGACCTTGCTCTTGAGTAATATCAATAGCAATTGATTGCTTATTACGATTAACGCAATGAAAATATACCGCCTGCGGTGGTTGTTCTTCTGACTGTTGTCGAATAAAAGGAGGTCCCCAAAAACGAGTGTCATCACCTTTTTGAGGGCGCTCCACTTTTATAACTTCTGCGCCCATATCAGCTAACATTTGCGAAGCCCAGGGCCCCGCTAATATTCGGCTTAAATCGACAACCTTTATGTTTGCTAACGCGCTAGTCATTAATAAAAAGCCTGAATATCAGTGATGGCACGCCCTAAAATCAGCGCATGAACATCATGAGTACCTTCATAGGTATTAACGGCTTCCAGATTCATGACATGGCGGATCACACCATATTCATCACTG
>Ga0307488_10003902_pt1 | contig 12413 bp, 9 predicted proteins | sample SB02metaG_FD_202248 | JGI IMG/M metagenome (GOLD analysis project Ga0307488, IMG submission 202248) | Sea-ice brine microbial communities from Beaufort Sea near Barrow, Alaska, United States - SB 0.2 | ecosystem: Environmental > Aquatic > Marine > Coastal | place: USA: Alaska | collected 2017-05-06
TTGATGCGCCCGAACGCCTAGATCCTGAACTCGATGGCGACTATCAACCCGATACCAGCGACGATCTCGCATCAGACAAGATTCCCGACGATCTGCCCGTCGACAGCGTCTGGGAAGATGTTTGGGATGACGCGCCCCTGCCCGGCAGCTATTCGGGCGGCGAAGACAACGATGACGACTACATTGACACCCGCAATGCCGTCTCCGTGTCGCTCCAAAGCCACCTAGAGGAACAACTCAACCTGCTTCACCTGAGCGATGTCGATGAAATGATCGCCATGACGATTGTCGACGGCCTCGATAAAAATGGTGTGCTGACAATCCCCATAGAGGACGTGCTCTTAAGTATCCCGGAGGTCTTCGAATGTGAAATGGACGAAGTGCTGGCGGTTCTCCACCGAATACAGCATCTAGATCCTATTGGCGTCGCGGCAAGGGACCTACGTGAATGCCTGATCATCCAACTCAAATACCTACCTGCCGAGACACCCTGGCGCAGCCAGGCTATTGCCGTGGTGAGCGACTACATCTCGTCTCTGGCAAACCGTGACTACGCCCTGCTGATTCGCAAGACACGGTTAAAGGAGGATGAATTGCGTCAGGTCATCACCCTGATCCAGTCACTGGACCCGCGCCCGGGAGCCGATATTACCCCGAGCAACACAGAGTATGTAGACCCGGACGTGCTGGTATCCAAGAAAAATGGTCGCTGGACCGTCGAACTTAACCCTAAATCAGCGCCGAAAATACGCGTTAACCCGGGTTACGCCTCGATGGTCAAACGGGCGGATAATAGCAATGACAATACTTATTTGAAGAACCACCTACAGGAGGCTCGCTGGTTTATCAAAAGCCTGCAGCAGCGCAATGATACGTTGCTGAAGGTCTCTAGCAAGATTGTTGAGTACCAGCGCGGTTTTCTTGAATACGGCGAGCAGGCGATGAAACCACTGGTGCTACATGATATCGCCAAAGCCGTAGACCTGCATGAGTCAACGATTTCACGGGTTACCACGCAAAAATATATGCATACCCCTGCCGGGGTATTCGAATTAAAGTATTTTTTCTCAAGCCATGTCAGCACTCATGCTGGCGGCGAGGTCTCATCAACCGCTATCCGGGCCCTGATCAAGAAATTGGTGGCTGAAGAGAACCCCAGAAAGCCATTAAGCGACAGTAAAATCGCCAACCTACTTGCGGACCAAGACATCAACGTCGCCCGCCGAACTATCGCCAAATACCGAGAGTCACTGATGATTCCACCGTCAAACGAACGCAAACAGCTTGTGTAGGCTCGCGGAGGACTGTTGATCGGTTAGCTCTGAACGACCATCAAATCCACTTCCCGAACAAGTCTTGGGCTAGCTGTCCGATCAACTATCTATACAACTAAGGTCCCCAAAACGAACGAATCCAAAATAATCAGGTCTTAAAAAGAACATGGCCGAAATATGGACTAAGATTCAGTATAGGTAGGCTTAATGAGTTAACCACAGGAGCAATCGTATGCAAATAAATGTCAGTGGACATCACGTCGACGTTACAGACTCTCTGCGTAATTATGTTGTTACCAAGCTGGACAAACTGGAACGACATTTCGATAAGATCACCCACATGAATGTTATTCTCAGCGTTGACAAGCAACGCCAGAAGGCAGAATCGACAGTCCATATCAGCGGCGGCGAGGTTTACGCCGATGCAGAATCAGACGATTTGTATGCAGCAATCGACAAGCTGACTGACAAGCTAGACAGGCAACTCATCAAGCAAAAAGAGAAAATTAGCGACCGTAATCAACGTCTTCGTTGAGGCGGTAGATAAGGAGATGACATAGACCGGTCGCCGCATCTTTATCATCTCTTTATCGAACATTACTCGACGAGTATTTAGCCAAATTGGTATACTCCACTCGGGATTACACAGGCCCGAATGTTTCGGCACTTGTTTTACGTGCGTTTATCTATGTACGTAATTTGTTGTCGACGCTCTTGCCGAGTATCCTCGATGAAGTTTGAGCATTAGGATGCCATCAGATCGCCCTTCGCTTGAATGGCTACACAAACGCGCCCCTCTCATATCGTGTTAAGAGTGATCAGTGAATATTGAATCCATACTAAGCCTCGACAGGACCTACGCTAACATCCAGGCAGGCAGCAAGAAAAGAGCGATTGAAGAGATCGCTCGCCTGATAGCCCTGAGCAATGTCGAACTCGCGCCAGAAAAAATATATAACAGCCTCATTGCTCGAGAAAAACTCGGCACCACCGCCATTGGCGAGGGCATTGCTATACCCCATTGTCGACTGAGTGGTTGTCGTGAGATTATCGGCGCGCTGTTTTCCCTGCGTGAACCTATAGACTTCGAAGCCTTTGATAATAAAGCCGTCAATATTTTGTTTGTCATTCTGGTACCGCCCGAGGAAGTCGATGATCACCTGCAGGCGCTGAGCATATTGGCCAGCCGCTTTGAGTTACCACACTATCGTCAAGCCTTAAGCGACGCGACCGATGACCAGACACTTTTTAATCGTGCCGTTGCACCGCCGAACGATAACGTCATTGCTGCATCGAGCCATCGATGATCTCCCTAATCATAATCAGTGGCCGATCTGGGTCCGGCAAAAGTACCGCTCTGCATGTGCTCGAAGATATGGGCTACTACTGTATCGACAACCTGCCGGTGAGTTTGCTAGAACCACTGATGCAACGCCTAGCGAAGGACAATCAACACCTCAATGTTGCCGTCAGTATTGATGCCCGCAATATCGCCGCCGACTTAGCGCTGTTCCCGGACATCATGAACACCATTGACCCGCAGACAGTATCGACAAAAATCGTCTATCTCGACTCTGCCAGCCCGGCACTGGTGCGGCGCTTCAGTGAGACCCGGCGCAAACACCCATTGTCCGGTAAGGTCCTAGGCCTGCGTGAGGCCCTTGATTTAGAGACCAAGCTACTCGACCCCATATCGACCATGGCAGACTTAGCCATCGACACCACAATCTTGACGATCCATGAACTACGCGACCTGGTGCGACATCGGGTGACGGGTAACCGCCACGAATTCGCACTGCTGTTTCTCTCTTTCGCTTACAAAAATGGCGTTCCGGTCGATGCGGACCTAGTGTTTGACGTACGTTGCTTGCCGAACCCTCATTGGATTGCCGCTCTGCGCTCCCAGACCGGCCTTGACCAGCCCGTCCAGGCTTTTCTCGAATCTCACACGGAAGTCGTCAGCATGTTCCAAGACATTCGTGGCTTTCTCGATACCTGGCTGACGCGCTTTGAAGCGAGCAACCGCAGTTACATGACGATCGCCATCGGTTGCACCGGTGGCCAGCATCGCTCGGTTTATCTGAGCGAACGATTGATGCAACATTTTGCACCGAAATGGACAAATGTGCAGATACGCCACCGGGAATTAAGTAAGATCATCGGCAACCAGCCCAACCATGCCTGATCAAGGACATACCGCGTGATTGAACGCGAAGCCAGAATCCAAAACAAGCTGGGACTGCATGCCCGTGCCGCCTCAAAGTTCGTCGGCCTAGCCCAACGTTTTGGCGCGACGGTCACCGTCAGCCATGGCGCACAAAGCGCCAACGGCAAAAGCATCATGTCGATGATGATTCTGCAGGCGACTTGCGGCACGACCATCAACATCAGCACCAACGGCGAAGATGAAGAGCAAGCTATTGAACAAATCATCGCTTTGATCGACAACCGCTTCGAGGAAGCAGAGTAAGTGTAAACAACCTATGCCAGACTCTATCGAGACAAGATTGCCAACGCCCAGGGAAGCCCTGAGCGACTTGTTCGAGTCTGGCACCTATAACCAGATCAAAAATCTGCTCGACTCCCTCAAGCCCGCCGACATCGCCGCTTTACTAGAATCATCACCGCCGAAAGAACGCACCATTATCTGGAACCTACTTCCAGACCTCGAACAAAGTGAGATTCTCCAGCAGGTTGACCCTGACGTCATACCGGACCTGTTAGCTGACAAATCTGCAGAGGAGTTGCTCCCCGTTCTGGAGCAAATCGTTTCAGATGACGACCTGACGGATATTCTGCAGCATTTACCCGATGCCATCACCTATCAGGTGCTGCAGTCAATGGACTCTCAGGACCGCGCGCGGGTCGAGAATCTTTTGTCCTATCCAGAAGACACGGCCGGCGGCCTGATGAATACAGATACCATCAGCGTTCGACCCAGAGTGACTCTAGACGTGGTGATGCGCTACCTGCGCCGACACACAGAATTACCACCAATGACTGACAATCTTGTCGTGGTCAACAGCCGCGATGAGTACATCGGTCTTTTGCCCATCAGCACTCTGCTGGTATCTGACCCCTCCATGACCGTCAGAGAAATGATGGTGACGGACGTCGAGCCCATACAAGCACACACGCATCGCTCCGAGGTCGCCGCCAGCTTCCAGCGCTACGATCTGGTCTCTGCACCGGTTGTAGGACCGACTGGAAACCTGCTCGGTCGAATTACGATTGATGACGTGGTCGATGTCATCATCGATGAAGCCGATCACTCCCTGCTCGGTATGGCGGGTTTGACCGAAGACGAAGATACCTTCGCTCCGATACTCAAGACTGCACGCAGTCGCGCCGTCTGGTTGGGTGCAAACCTGATGACAGCATTTCTCGCCTCGTCCGTGATTAATTTGTTTGAAGCCACCATCGCCAAGGTTGTCGCGCTAGCGGTACTGATGCCCATTGTCGCCAGCATGGGAGGCGTGGCGGGCAGCCAGACACTCACCCTCGTTATTCGCAGTATGGCCCAGGGCCAGTTGGTGGAAAGCAACACTCGTTGGCTGGTGAACAGAGAACTGGCCGTTGGTGCGCTCAATGGTATACTCTGGGCCGTCATCGTAGCGGTGGCTGCATCGCTGGTATTTGGTGACTATATGCTCGGCTTGATCATCGCCATCGCGCTGGTGATCAACTTGGTTGTTGCGGCGTTGGCAGGCGCCCTTTTGCCAGGCATGCTCAAGAAGCACGGCATAGACCCGGCCATAGCCGGTAGCGTGGTGCTGACAACCATCACCGACGTCGTCGGCTTTATGTCTTTCCTTGGGCTGGCAACACTATTTTATGCCTAAACTTAAGCGTGATATTGATGGCAACTTGCCTTTCCCATGTTCTTATATAACGCTATTTCAATCGAACCTTCATCCAAGACTTAGCCTCATGAACGACAAAACAGTTAGCGAAAAAACAGTGAACGACGACGAAAACCAGTACGACGGCCCGAGCAAGTCTCAGCGCAAGCGCGACATGCATGCGCTGCGCGACATGGGCGAACGACTGATGGGATTACCAGAGGCTCACGTCAAGGAGTTGCTGTCACCAGAGTTGATGGATGTTTTGCTGGCTTGCAAAAAAATCACCAAGGGCAACGCCCTCAAACGCCAGATTCAATACTTGGGCAAACGTCTGCGCCAAATAGACACCGATAAACTACAGACACTCATCGACCGCTTCGACGCCAGCTCACGAGATCACGCCAACCAGTTTCACAGGCTGGAACGTTGGCGCGAACGCCTGATCAATCAGGATAAAACGGCCTTGGAAGAAATTCTCCAGTTGATTCCTGATATCGATCGACAACACCTGCGGCAATTAACACGCTTAGCCATCAGTGAGAGGGCCCAAGAAAAACAACCCCCCGTGCAATTTCGCAAACTCTTTCAGTATCTGAAGTCTTTTGAGAACCTTCTTCATGAAGAAAATGGCGAAGACATTCATGAGGAAGGTCATAACGACGACCACAAGGAAGAACCTATGTAAGATCAGCGGTAAGGCCAACGAAAAAAAGATCGCGATGACCGCTGGGTTTATTGGGGCTCTGCTACAGCTGACTCCACGCCACTAGGCTCTATGTCAACAGACTCGGCACCAGCAGGCCCTAACGGCTCAACCGGCGTCGGTGCCACTATTGGCGAATCAGCTTTCTCTGGGTTTCGAACAGAATCATTGAAGATCGAAACAAACTCGATAATCGGATCGTCCATCGTACCGGAGACTTTGTACTTCGCACTGGCGAGTTGGTTAATCTGGTTTTCAAATACCTTCTGGGCTAGCAAGACTCCCGCACCCAACAGGGGATTCGTCAGCGCCGAGTAAGCAGCATACCAAGGTAAGTTCCGGCTAACAGGCAAGGTCACAATCAAATCGTTATCGAGCGTATTATTCGCAAGGTCAATTCGCCCACCCAAACGGAAAGTACCGCCAGAGCCAGTGATGACAATGGGCTCAATGACATCAACAACACCCTGATTAAAGCGGCTACTACCCTGTACCGTTTTGAACGAAAAACCCTCGTCAACGATATCGGAAAAATCGAATCGGAAGCGGTTAGCCAATGATGCAAAGTCGAAAATACCCAGCAGCTTCAGCGCCCCTGCGCCCGACTCCGCCTGAACAAACCGCCCCTCTTTTGCATCTAGGCGCATATCACCCGACACCGTGTTAAGGGCGATCATCACCGGCGAGCCTGGCCACTGCAGATCGCCATAAAACACAAAATCTTCACCCTCAATGCTGGCCGCGTAACCCCAGGACTTCAACGCGCTGCCCAATTCGGGCACGTTAACGACGCCGGAAAATCGACTTTGATTCAGCCCTTGCACCACTGACCAATCAATTGTCGAGTCGGCATCAATCTCTATATTTTTAACAAGCGCACTAAGATCCGAAACCGATCCCCCCGTCGTTGTTGGACGATATGTAAAGGCCCAGCGTCCATAATCTTCAGTACCCAGACTCAAATTTTTGACGCTGAAATCAACGGCTGGCAACTCACGTGGATCAATGTCTGCCATGGGGTCGACGTCGGTTGAATCGGACTCCAACACCATATAATCCAGCCTAGCAATCAATAGCTGATCGTCCTGATCCGGTATAGTCAGCAGCCCTCCCAGTAACTTGTTTTTCAACGCGACACGCCAAGTATCGTCAGCACGGCTAATATGCATCTCGACATCGTCGAGTTCCATACCCTCGACCTGCAAATGCTTGGCGTGGATCGACATAAAGTCTAATCGCGCGATGAGTTCAGAAGACAAGGAGTCCTGTGTGGCACTTTCCATATCACTACTGAGCTGTAGCCAACGCGTATAGTCAACTTCCTGCAGCTGTCCCGACACTCGCAAGGCGTCAAAGGTGACGGCGCCCAAGGGCATTGGGCCAAAGTGTAGCCTGCCGCCCACGAGTTGGTTTTCACGGATTCTAATCCGGCCCTTAACATCATCAAGCTGCAAACCTACCTCATAGCCGTCGTCATAAAAGGTTTGCACATAATCAAAAGTTACTGTTTCATGCTTGAGTTTCTCCATCGGCGGCGGCAGGTGCACCACCACGCCCTGCAAATCAGAATGGGCCTCAATGGTCAGGCTGGACTGACTATCACCCGCAGGTAGATGAACCACTGACTCGTAATCCAACTTGCCCTCGGTCCGGGAGAGCAAGGGCTGTCCTGACCATTGGTACAAGTCATCCGTTGCAACACTGCCCCGGGTAGCAATGCGAATCTCATCCACAACACCCACTTTATTTTTGATTGAGCGAATTGTGCTAACAACCGATTCACCAAAAATCAACGCGGTGAAGGGTTCTGCACTCACCCCTTCGTGCGTTTCATAGCGAATCTGACCCTTAATCTTTTCAATACTGAGATTGACGTTCTGCATCAACAGGTCTCCACCATCCAGATCAATTGACGCATCGACGCCTATGGGCTCACCTGTCCGCGCCCCGATGGGAACATTCAGTTGCAGCTTGCCTGACATGCTGCCATTAGCACGCCAGGATTGCGCCATCTGCCGGGTCAAATCGCTGATGGGGGTTTCATTCAAGAGGCGGAGACCTTGGCTTAACTCACCCTGAATAGCCGCGCCGATGAATATTGAATCTGCGCCTTGCAGGGTGATTGGTACGTTCAATGTCACTTGCTGTAATTGGTTCCCCAACAACTGACCCTTGGCGTCGACTGCGGTGACGCCGATATTATTGATATATACGAGCGCATCAACATTTTCTAGGATGGGCCAGGCGGGGTCATAGGTGAGATCCGCACTGTCGACATCAAAGTACAATTCATGCACCTTGCGTATCTTCGGCGCATCCCTGAACAGGGCCCCATGAAACACCATCCCAGCTTGCCTTGCATCTCCTTTCTTAACGGCGCGGCCCAACCATTCCAATAAGGTTGGGCTAAGTGTAGTTGGCAAAAACCGATGCGCACCCAGCAAGTCCGCATCACGGACACCCACTTCCAGGCCCCATGTGTGCTCGTCCTTATTTGCCGGCAGCCGCAACTGAACCCGCCCACCTGCAGCGAGCCTCCCCTGGGCGACGCTGAGCAGGCCGCTTTCAACAAGCAAGGCGTCAGGCGTGACGCGGTAACGCAACTGCCCTTGCGCGATATCAAAGGCCCATGGCGCTTGAAACATGGATTTGAAGTTCAAGGTAAATGGCTGCGTGTTATGAAGATCCAGATAACCGCCATCACGTCCCAGCGACGCCAGACCATCCAGACGACTAATACCGGGCAGGGCTGCATAAGCCGATATTTGTAAATCGTCGACCTGTGCAACCAGGTGTGGTGTTGGAGTCGTGGCGAGATTATCAACCGCGAGATAAACATCTTCAAGCTGGCCGCGCGCATCCACACCAGTAAGCATGCCTTGAGCAGCCTCTGGCAGCAATCCTACCTGCTGACTCAGTCTCGTCAGACCACTGGCTATATCCGTTATCGACAAGGTGGGTGAATATACCACCAAGTCCATGTCGTCCTGGCGCCGCTTAAGTATCACGGTGGATTGATCAAGTACCCACGGCACAGTGCCGACGGTCATTGACAAGGTATCGAAATACCACTGGATTTCACTATCACCCAGACCGACTATCGCGAACTCCGCACGCAGATCCGACAGCAACTCGACCGACCGGCCTTGTCGCTGCCCCTCCAGCGCATGACTTACTGTCGAGCCGATAAGCTCAAATGCGCCATGATGAAACTCTAGCCAGAACTCGCCACTTAAGCCGAGCTTGGTTATCTGCGTATCTGCAAGCGACATGGCCGGCAGCAAATCCATCATCTCGAGATTTGGCACCTGTAAATACAGACTCGCACTGAAGGTCTCTTGATCACGTGGATCACCGGCATACTTGCCTAACAGCGCGATAGTATCGGTGTAGGGCATGTCACCTAGGCGTTCAACCACAAGAGGTAACGACATGGAACGGCTCTCGCCATCCGCCACCAATTCAAATCCCTGGTCAGCCTGATTATGAATCTGGTAATGGGCCTGTAACCCGACGATATCAATGTCAACTTCCGTTAACTCAACAGACTTTAAATGCGGCATCGAGGCGAGCAAAGGTTCCAGATTCAGGCGAGTGTCGCGCGCTGGCAACCCATCAATGGCCCATACACCATTGGGGCTTTGCTTGAGGCGAAAGCTCAATCGGTCAACCGCAAGATCACTGACCACCAGATCTGCCTCAACGAGGCTCAGGACAGAATCGATGCCCACTGACATTCGGTCAAACGTGATACCACGTTCCGTGGATGCCCCAATACTGAAGCCATTGATGATGATACGGGGATCAAGATACGACCATTCACCCTGCAGGCTAGAAATATGTACTGGCACCTGCAGCACCGACGACATACGTACCTCAATGGTGTCACGAAACATGTTTACCTGGCTAATAACCAGTCGGCCAACAGAAACGTACGCAGCCAGTAGAATGAGTACCAACAGCGTGGTGGCCTCAAGAAGATTGACGAAGACTCGCCGGGGACTGGTCTTGATCATTGGGCGCTAGCCATGTAACGGCACCACAACATCAAACTGCTCCTGAGTGTAACTGGTCTCAACCTGCAATTTGATGGTGCAGGCCAATGACTGAGACAAATCAGCTACGCTGGCGGCGTCCTCATCAAGAAGGCGATCAATCACCGACTGCGACGCCATGATAAGACAGCCATGTCCGGCAAACTTCAGTGCCTTGCGCTGGATTTCACGATAAATTTCCAGGCATACCGTTTCAGTCGTCTTGATATACCCCTTGCCATCACAAGCACTACAGGGCGCACATAACACCTTCAGCAAGCTTTCGTGGGTACGCTTGCGCGTCATCTCCACCAGACCCAGATCCGATATTTCAGATATATTCCACTTGACTCGGTCAGCCTGCTGACCCTTCTCGAGAATTCGCAGCACCTGACGCTTATGCTCCTCATCCACCATGTCAACGAAATCAATAATCACAATACCGCCAATATTGCGCAGTTTAAGTTGTCTCGGCAACACCGCCGCCGCCTCCAAATTAATGCGATAAAAAGTTTCTTCGAGATCCTTACGGCCCACAAATGCGCCAGTATTGACGTCAACAGTGGTCATCGCCTCCGTCTGATCGATCACCAGATAGCCACCAGACTTCATAGGTACGCTTCGATTGAGGGCAGTGATGATCTGGTCTTCCAGGTTATGTGCATCAAACAGGGGGACCTTGAGAGAAACTAGCTTCAGGCAGCCGAGCTTTTCAGGAATAAAATCCATCAGAAAACGTTCGATAGCATGAAACACTTCCTGGTTATCCACCAGGATACTCGCCGTGTCGCGATTGATAATATCCCGCATAGCGCGCAGGTGGATTGGCAGATCTTCGTAAACGGTCGACGACGCCGGCAATCCACGCGCTTCCTGATCTATCACCCGCCAGCGCTTGCGTAACAGCTCTGCATCTCGCTGAATCTCTTCTTCAGTCGCCCGCTCAGAGGCGGTTCGGACGATGAAGCCGTCAGTATCGCTGTCCTGATGCACCCTTGCCATAATATCCTGCAAGCGAGTTCGACTCTCTACATCTTCGATACGTTGGGATATACCAATATGATTACTGCGCGGTGTATAGACTAAGAACCGAGAAGCGATCGATATACTCGTAGTCGCCCGCGCGCCCTTCGTACTGATGGGCTCCTTGGTCACCTGCACCAGTAATTCTTGACCCTCCCGAACCACTTGCTGAATCGGCGGATATTTAGCATCGGGGTTGAAGCCGCCCTCCATGTATTTGAACTGCGAGTCAACCAGGTCAGTGATATGCATAAAAGCCGCACGCGGTTGGCCAATATCGACAAAAGCACTTTGCATACCAGGCATTACTCGCACGACCTTGCCCTTGTAGATGTTGCCCACAGTAACCCGGGTGTGCGAGCGCTCAATAAAGATCTCTTGCAACAACCCGACTTCAACCAGCGCTACGCGAGTTTCTAGCGGTGACACGCTAATAATAATCTCTTCAGCCATGCTGAATTACTTCCTGAGGCTCAGATACATGAGACGCTGATACATAGGGTGGCAGACAATCAATCCCAAAACGTGCCAGCCAGAAAGCCGTTTCTTGCAGGGGCAGGCCCGCAACATTACTGCCACTGCCGGTGATGGACGCGACGAAAATGGCGCCGAGGCCCTGAATACCATACCCCCCAGACTTATCCTGCGGCTCACCGCTAAGCCAATAACGCTCGGCGTCACGACGCGCAACCACACCAAAGGTCACTTGCGTCTCAACGCTGAAACTTTCCCGCTGAGTACTTGCAGGACAAGCCAGCGTAACGGACGTCAGCACTTGGTGTGTTCTATTGGACAACCGCAACAGCATTTCTATCCCTGCAGACTCATTAACGGGCTTGCCCAATATGTCGCCGTCGAGTACCACAATCGTGTCAGCACACAACACCACTAGTTCAGGATTCTCAACGTCGGCAGGATCCAACAGATCGAAAGCGGCACTGACCTTGCCATCAGACATACGTTGCACGTAATCGCCGGCAGGTTCATCCGCCAATGGCATCTCATCAATGTCGGGGATGATGGTGCGAAAACTGAGATTGAGTTGACGCAATAGTTGGGACCGGCGCGGTGACGCGGAGGCCAGAACAAGCTCTACCATAATTTTTCCTGAGAAACTTCCCGTACGAGCAGTGACAAGCAGCCACTATAGGCCGCTTCACCCGACTTAGGTTACATGAAACAAACGGCGGGCGTAACGCAAAAACAAAAATACCCAGGGCCATACCAGCGCGCTGACCACTGAAGGGAACAAAAGCCACATACTCCACTGGGTTGTTCCGGCAATACTCTCTATCCAGAAATTAACCAACTGGTTCAGGCCTATAATCGCGAACACGATCATGCTTTGTTGCCAGACCGCAAACATTCGCAAACGTTGGTAAAGACTGGATGCAATATAGGCAACGATAATCAGAGATAGCGCATGCTGACCTAGCAGACTGCCAAGTAATACATCTAATCCCAGACCCAGTACCCAGGCAACAGCAATGCCGACCCGGTAGGGCAGAGCGATGACCCAGTAGATCAACACAAG
>Ga0307488_10003903_pt1 | contig 12412 bp, 10 predicted proteins | sample SB02metaG_FD_202248 | JGI IMG/M metagenome (GOLD analysis project Ga0307488, IMG submission 202248) | Sea-ice brine microbial communities from Beaufort Sea near Barrow, Alaska, United States - SB 0.2 | ecosystem: Environmental > Aquatic > Marine > Coastal | place: USA: Alaska | collected...
AAATAATGTGCTCCTTGGTGTTTTACAACTACTTTCCCATCTGCTTTTGTTTAAGAAAACTTTATTTAAAAATAAAAGGTAATTCTATAGAATATTTAACTTTCATATTTGCTATAATTCCAGGTTCTAAATCAGAAAAATTTTTAAAATAATATATTATTTTTTGTTCAAAAGAACTGTCAAGTTTAGGTGTTATAGAAATATTCTGAACTTTTCCAAATGTATCAACATAGCATTTTAATAAAAAATTTGTTTTTAAACCTTTTTTTCTTAAATCCATAATCAGTTCTTTATTTAACTTTGCTTTAAACCTGATTGGACCTTTTTTATATCTGGGTTTTCTCAATAAAACTAAATCTTCATTTAAAATCTCTCCTTCTTCATCCCAAAGTGTATAGTCTAGAACTTTTCCCTTTTTAAATGAAACTCTAGCTCTATTATTCTTATAATCATCTAAGTATTTCCAAATACCTTCTTTTTTCCCGTTTAGAAAAAAACCTTTTGTAATTCTTTCTCCTTTATCATTAAAATAATAATAAATTCCATCTTTTTTCCCTTCTGAACTATAATGTTGAATAGATTTTAAATACCCTTTATCATTAAAAACACTAAAAAGACCTGTTCTTATTTTTAGATTTTTCTTTATAAAATGGCCCTGAAGTTTCATTTTTCCATTTCCAAAATAAACAGTACCCAACCATAAAGAATCTTTTTTTACAATTGTTTGAATATAAGTTGCCTGTTCTTTTTTTACATTCTTATAATTTCTATCTAAATAGTTAACAATAGAATCTTTTTGTGGAAAAGCTGTAACCGAAATAAATAAACTAAAAATTAATATAATTTTTTTTTTCACAATATAATTTTTAAGAAATTACTCCGGAACCTAACAATTCGTCCTCCTGATACCAAGCTACAAATTGCCCTTCTTGGATGGCTGCTTGCTTGTTTGTAAATTCTACATACAAACCAGTTTCTACCTTATGCAAAGTCGCTTTTTCTAATGCTTGTCTGTATCTAATTCTAGCTTGAACCTGCATCGTTTCGCCAATTTTTAAAGTTAAATCTTCACGAATCCAATGCAGCTCTTTATCTGAAACAAACAACACATTTCTATACAAACCTTGGTGATTTTTCCCTTCACCCGTATAAATAGTATTTGTATGTACATTTGTTTCTATCACATATAATGCTTCTTTTGTTCCCCCAACATCCAGTCCTTTGCGCTGTCCTTTGGTGAAATAATGTGCCCCTTGATGTTTCCCAACTACCTTTCCGTCTTCTGGATTGTATGCGAATTTGGTTGCAAAATATACGAGTTCTGCTTCTTTATTTTCAAATTTCGGAGTTAATTTTGTGTACTGATAAAAATCAACAGGAATCGCTATAATTTTTCCTGCTTTAGGCTGTAGTTTTTGCTGTAAAAATTCAGGCAACCTCACTTTACCTATAAAACATAAACCTTGAGAATCTTTCTTTTCGGCCGTAATTAAGTCTGCTTTTTTAGCAATTTCTCTTACTTCTGGTTTTGTTAATTCCCCAATAGGAAACATTGCTTTTGCCAATTGATCTTGAGAAAGTTGACATAAGAAATAAGACTGATCTTTATTTCCATCTTTTCCTGCTAATAATTTATACACTGGTGTATTCTCAATAATTTCTTCTCCTTTTCTGCAATAGTGCCCCGTTGCAACATAATCTGCACCTAACTTTAGCGCGATGTCCATAAAAACGTCAAACTTTATCTCTCGATTACACAACACGTCTGGATTTGGCGTTCTTCCTTTTCGGTACTCGTCAAACATATAATCTACAATACGTTCTTTGTATTGATTGCTTAAATCTACTACTTGAAAAGGAATTCCTAATTTTTCTGCAACAATCATAGCATCATTACTATCTTCTAACCACGGGCATTCATTAGAAATAGTTACAGAATCGTCATGCCAATTTTTCATAAAAAGCCCAATAACTTCATACCCTTGCTCCTGTAACAAATGTGCTGTAACACTAGAATCTACTCCGCCAGAAAGACCAACAACTACTCGTTTCATTTTTATTTTAATTGAAATGCAAATTTACGAATTAGATTTTTATTAAATCCAATTAACAAAATAGAAGTTTGAGTTTTCAAACGCTAAATATTTGTTTAGTTTTGTTAAAAATAATTAAACAAATATATTTTTACTTAATCTTGTCTCGAATGATGTAAATAACTTATTCAAAAAAACTTTAAATTATGAAAAATTTTAAAATTTTATTTAAAACTGTTTTAATTTTAGCAGTATCTCTTACTGTTTTTACTAATTGTAGTGATGACGATGATTACAAACCAGCGCCAATGCCGGTCACAAATACAATCGTAGATTTTGTAAGTGGCAATTCAGATTATAGTATTCTTTTAGAAGCTTTGCAAGCGGCAGATGGCGATTTAGATGCTGTCTTATCTGGTGAAGGACCTTTCACGGTGTTTGCCCCAAACAATGCCGCTTTTACAGCATTCTTATCGGCCAATAATTTTAATACTTTAAGTGATATCCCAACGGATGTGCTATCGCAAGTATTACTGAATCACGTAGTTAATGGAAATGGAGTATCTTCTGTTTTAACCACTGGATATATAAGCAATTTATCCACAGCAACACCAACTGGTAATCATATGAGTTTGCACATAAATACAGAAGATGGTGTTGTTATTAACGGAGTTTCTACAGTGACCACAGCAGATGTATCTGTGGATAATGGAACAATACACGCCGTTGATGCCGTTATTGGTTTACCAACAATCGTTACACTTGTATCAGCAGAACCTAATTTTAGTAATTTAGTAACTGCTTTAACGAGACCTGATTTAACCTTTGATTTTATAGAAACACTTTCAACAGCATACGGAATAGGCCCAGCTCCATTCACAGTATTTGCTCCTACAGATCAAGCTTTTATAAATCTACTTGAAGAATTGGGTATAGATTCTCTAGAAGACATCGATGAGCCCACATTAACTGAAACTTTACAAATGCATGGTGTTCCAGGTGTAAATGTTTTAGCAGCTGACCTTACTGATAATTTGATAATTTCTACCTTTGGAGGAGACATCACTGCGAATCTAGTTAATGGAGTTACTTTAACAGATGGGAACGATAGAGTGAGTACTATAACAAGGTTAAATGTGCAAGCAAGTAACGGCGTAATTCACATAATTGATAAAGTTATTTTAAAATAACCATCTCACAAAATTTTTTTAAATATAACGCCTCAAGGGAATCCCTTGAGGTTTTATTGTTTTTTATAAGGCCTTCTTTTAGATTTTTTTAGCGCTGCTTCAGAGGAAATTTCACCCTCTAAATAGTACTTCCAATTTTCATCTCTTTCACCGTCTTTATACATCCCCGTTTCTTTTAAATCTCCGTTAATTTCAAAGAATTTTGCCAAACCATTTGGAATGCCATTTTTGTATGTCATTTCTTCAATTAAAATGCCTTTACTTGAAAATTTACTAGAAACACCTTCTAGTAATCCGTTTTTATATTGAGAAGACGCGGTTATTTGTCCTTTGGGATAATATACGTGCTGGGCACCATGCAGTTCTCCATTTTTGTAATTTTCTTCCGACAATAAAGCCCCATTGGCGTAAAAATAGTTCCAATTTCCAACTCTTTTTCTACCTTTTAAAGCTCCTTCCGACTTAAGTGTACCTTTTGTCGAATAAAATTTAACGCGTAAAGAATCTGAATCTTTAAAAAAAGTTTTAATTAGTACAGGTTTTTCTGACCCTGTATTGTTATAAAACCTAAATACACCTATTTCCTTACCCTTGTTAAACTTGCCAGTATAGCGAATTCTTTTATTGGGATGGTATTTTTTCCAAACACCAGTTCGCTCTTGATTTGCATCAAATTGATTGATTTTTTGAGCATTACAGTCTTCACTTGTCAAATAGCAAGCAAAAAAAGAAAAAACAAGAAAAAATCTTTTTGTAAGAATCATTTTAATAGAATTTGAAAACAAAGATACATTAATAGGGCTAAAAAAAGGCTTCTTTTAAGAGCTGAGCAACGCTGTAACCCGTAAAATTTAATAAAGGAAAACCAATAAATAAAATAGAAGAAATGACCTTAATAAATGTCTTTTAATCGTTATTTTTGTTGCTTACAACACAACAAAAATGAACTTGACAAAACTAAATGCCATCTCTCCTATTGATGGACGATACAGAGGTAAAATTGAAAAACTAGCAGATTATTTTTCTGAAGAAGCTTTAATTAAATATCGTGTTAGAGTAGAAATTGAATATTTTATTGCTTTGTGCGAAATTCCTTTGCCGCAATTAGTTGATTTTAACCCTAATTTATTTGCTGCATTGCGTAAAATCTACACAGATTTTACTGCCGTAGATGCACAAAAAATTAAGGATATTGAAAGCATTACAAATCACGATGTGAAAGCTGTTGAATATTTTATCAAAGAAAAATTTGATGTTTTAAGTTTGCAGAAATATAAAGAGTTTATTCATTTTGGATTGACTTCTCAAGACATCAACAATACTGCAATTCCACTTTCAATTAAAGAGGCAATGCAGGAGGTTTATCATCCTTATTATTTTGAACTTTTAAAAAGGTTAGAAGAATTAGTTGTAGACTGGAAAGATATTTCTATGCTGGCAAGAACGCACGGTCAACCTGCGTCTCCTACACGCTTAGGTAAAGAAATTGATGTTTTTGTTGTGCGTTTAAAAGAACAATTTAAGTTACTAAATAAAATACCAAATGCTGCTAAATTTGGTGGTGCTACCGGAAACTTTAATGCGCACAAAGTTGCATACCCATCCATTGATTGGAAGGCTTTTGGAGGGAAATTTGTACAAAACAAATTGGGACTACAACACTCTTTTCCAACAACACAAATAGAGCATTATGACCATATGGCTGCAATGTTTGATACCCTAAAACGCATCAACAATATTGTTATAGATTTAGACAGAGACTTCTGGACCTATGTTTCTATGGAATATTTTAAACAAAAAATTAAAGCGGGTGAAGTAGGTTCTTCTGCAATGCCACACAAAGTAAATCCTATTGATTTTGAAAATTCTGAAGGCAATTTAGGAATTGCAAATGCCATTTTCGAACATCTCTCTGCTAAACTACCTATCTCTAGACTGCAACGAGATTTAACAGACAGTACCGTTTTGCGAAATGTTGGTGTTCCTTTCGGACACACTATAATTGCTTTTACCTCTACCATAAAAGGATTGAATAAGTTATTGTTAAATAGAGAAAAATTTGCACAAGATTTAGAAAATAACTGGGCGGTTGTTGCAGAAGCAATTCAAACAATTTTAAGAAGAGAAGCGTATCCAAATCCTTATGAGGCTTTAAAAGGTTTGACGAGAACGAATCAAAAAATAAACCAGAATTCTATTTCCGATTTTATTGACACCTTAGAAGTTTCAGCAAAGATAAAGGAAGAATTAAAAGCAATTACACCTGCTAATTATACAGGAATTTAAACTTAAAAAATTTAATAATGAATATAAAAAGTAACCCCTTTTTTAATTTTAATTTACAGCACAACCGATGTTTTAAATATTTTACGTATTCCTTATGTTTGTTATTTATTCTTTCTTCTTGTACTTCTGATAAAGGAGATCCAAAAAGATTTAAGGAAGGAATCTTTGAGGTTCCTGCCGGTGACGGTTATAGCAAAACTACGATCACCAGAATTGATAGCATTCAAATTGAAGAATATGATAAAATTATAAGTATTTCTAACGATAGTGTCTCAAGAGAAAAAAGAATAAAGCATATTGATACTTTATATATCAAATGGAAAAATAATTTCTTTTATTCTTTAAAAATGAAATCGCCTAAAAAAGAGTTGGATAAAGATGTTATTTATGTACAAATAACTAAAATAACCGACGATTCTTATGATTTTTCAGCAAAAATAGGTTTTAGTAAATTTCTTACAGATGGTACCGTTTACAAAGTAAAATAATGCTATTTCTTCTTTTAAATGCATCAACTTACTTATAAATCTTAAGTTTTTAGAAATCAATACTGCTATTTAAATTTACAAATAAATTTCCTCGGAATCCTGCAATGACTATAACTTCAGCAACGTATTATTTGTTTTTTATCTTTTTTTTGGGGCTTGAAATACAAAGTAAATACAGCTAAAAGTAAAAATTGCCTCTAAAATAGAAGTTCTAAAATGGCCTAAAGCAATTTCCTGTATGCGTGCACTCATTTGCAGTATATTCGTTGTTATTATTTAAGATTCAATTTTTTTTTTAAGCCATTTGCAAGTCAAAAAAAACAAAATCTACTTTCGATAATGTGTTTATTCTTGCCTTTTAGTATTGGCTGTTTTTTTTTAAAAATATGTTTGTTATTTTATGAATAAACAGCACTATTCAATAGTTAGCACCACTGTCTAAATTTTAATAAACTGTCAGTCAATTACAACGACTGCAAATATATTTAGCCACACTTTTTAACCAAACATTAAGTACGGTTCCAACAGAATAATTGTACTTTAGCGTATCTTAATTATTTGGTAAAAACAAAACTTAAAATTAGAAAATAGAATACTATTACATTCCTTAAAAAACATATCGCCCTTTTATTTTTAATTGCATTCTTTCTTCCTTCTGGTATAGAAATTATGCATGCTTTGGACAATCATAGGCACCAGACATGTCACTCAAAAACAGAAAATCATCTGCATGAAAATGTTACGGAATGCAATTTTCATTTTTTTAAAATAAGCACACCCTCTTTACCTAATAACACCTACACATCCATAATACCGTTTATAAAGACGGTTCTTATTGATGGTTCTTATAATTTCTTATTAGAATATCAACCTTTATCTTACCACCTAAGAGGCCCGCCTGCTTGCTAGTATTAATTCATTAATATTAATATAAAGGCATTAAAATGATTCAAAGAATATTTTTTTGTGCATTCTTGTGTTTCCTTACTTTTACCGGTTATGCACAACAATGTACCTACAATTTTAAAGGTATTATTACAGATTACCATGATGGAACTTCACTATTTGGAGCCACTATATTTATTGAAAGTTTAAATAGATATACAACCTCAGATGCTCAGGGAAAATTTGAAATTGAAAATTTATGTAGTGGAGAAATTCATCTATTTATCTCTCATATTTCTTGTGAAACCAAAGAGGTTTTCATCAATATAGATAAAAACACCTTTAAAGAGTTTAATTTAGAACACCATTCAGAAGAATTAAAAGAGGTTCGTATTGTGTCAGCTTCAGAGCTAAAAATGAAAATTACGCAAGCTACCGTTTTAAAATCTGATGTTATTGATGCGTATAGCAGTCAAAATTTGGGTGATGTTTTAAAAAACATTGAAGGAGTTTCCGCTATAAATACTGGCAATACAATTGTAAAACCAATGATCAACGGTTTGCACAGTAGCCGAGTTATTTTGATGACAAATGGTGTTCGATTGCAAGACCAAGAATGGGGAATTGAACATGCACCTAATATTGATATTAATACAGCCGGGAAAATTACCGTAATAAAGGGTGCAAATGCCTTAGAGTTTGGTGGTGATGCCATTGGAGGAGTAATTGTTGTAGAACCAAACAGAATTATTGTTAAAGATACGATGTATGGTAAAAGTATTTTAACAGGACAAACAAATGGTCAAGGCTTTAGCCTACACTCTTCGTTGTCTAAATCAACAAAAGAAGGGTATTATGTAAATGCAAAGACAACGCTTAAAAAATATGGAGATTTTAAGAGTCCAGCTTACATTTTATCCAATACTGGTTTAAATTCTGAGGCATTTTCTGTACAAACCGGTTTAAAGAAATTTAAAAATGGTTTTAACTTTTATTATACCTATGTTAAGAATGAAATTGGAATTTTAAAGTCTTCTCATATAGGAAACATTGAAGACTTGGTAACTGCAATTAATTCAAATGTTACTGCGGTTGATGAAGATTTTTCGTATGCTATTAATGCTCCTAAACAAGAGGTAACACATCAATTGGTGAAAATTGATTTTTACAAAAGATTCAAGAAATTAGGAAAATTTACCATGCAATATGACTTCCAAAATAATAAAAGGTTTGAATTTGATCTGCGTATTGGTGAAGATAAAAACAAACCATCTATTGATTTAAATTTGAATTCGCATTCTTTAAAAACAAGCTTTGAATTCGATGCAAAATCAAACCAGACCTATAAAGTAGGACTGGTAGGTGCCTATCAAAATAATTTTGCAAATCCAAATACAGGTGTTCGAAGGTTAATACCCGATTACAATCGGTATGACTTTGGTCTGTTTGCCATTGGTAACTTTAATTTAAATAATAACACGCGTTTAAATTTTGGAGTTCGATATGATTTTAATTATATCAACGCAAAAAAGTTTTATTATAAAAGTAGGTGGAATGAACGAAATTATGATACCGAATTTAGTGATTTAATTATTGGTGATTTTAACACACAATGGTTGGTAAATCCTGAGTTTACATATCATAATGTTTCTGCTTCCCTTGGTTTTTTTCATCGCTTAAGTGAAGCGCATTCTTTTAACTTTAATTATGCTTTGGCAAAGAGGTCTCCAAATCCGTCTGAATTATTTAGTGACGGTTTGCACCACTCTGCTGCAAGAATCGAGTTGGGGGATTTAAGAACACCGCAAGAAACTTCGAATCGAGTAGCTACTAGCTATGATTTTCAAAATCAAACAACAAATGTATCTGTGGCGTTATTTTTTAATCATATTCGTAATTTTATTTATATAGAACCAAATGGAACCGAACAAACAATTCGGGGTGCATTTCCTGTTTGGAACTATAAAACAACGACAGCAAATTTATTTGGTGCAACTGTTAATTGGCAACAGAAAATTACGAATCAAATTAGTTTTAATAACAAAACATCATTCATAAGAGGAAGAGATATTAGCAATGGTAGAGATTTGATAGATATTCCAGCAGCAAACACTCAAAACAAGATTAGGTATACAAACAAAAAATGGTATCATTTTAATGCTAGTTTAGAAAGCAATTTTGTTTTTAAACAAAATTACTTTCCAAATAATAATTTTGAGGTTTTTATTGCAACCACCAACACAAATGCCTTATTGGATCTTAGTTCAACTCCTGATAAGTATCATTTATTGAACTTTAATTCTGATGCAACTTTTAAGTTATCAGAGAAAACAAGCGTAACCGTAGGCATTACAGTTACAAATATTTTAAACACCAAGTATAGAGAATACTTAAATAGGTTAAGATATTTTACAGATGATCTAGGAAGAAATTATTTATTACAATTAAAATTTAAATATTAAATAAAAAAATGAAATTAATTAAAAACATCGTAATTTTAGTATACATATCGTCAATTTTCGCAGCATGTTCTGATAATGACGACCCAGTAATTATTAATGAAGAAGAACTTATTACAACGGTCAGAGCTACCTTAATTCCAGAAGGTACTGGTACTGAAGTTATTTTAGAAAGTGTAGATTTAGACGGAGACGGTCCAAACGAGCCTACCATAGAGGTTACTGGAGCTTTTAATCCAAATACAACGTATGCTGGAACTTTAGAGATTTTAAATGAAGCAGAGAGTCCTGCTGAAGATATTACTTTAGAAATTCTGGAGGAAGATGAAGAGCACCAATTCTTTTTCTCTTTCACAAATGAGATCGCAACAGCAACATACAACGATGCGGATAGCAATGGAAATCCAGTAGGTGTTCAATTCAATTTAGTAACTGGCGCTGCCGGATCTGGAGGTTTTACAGTAATTTTAAGACACGAGCCAGAAAAATCAGCGGACAACGTAAATACTGGTGATATTACAAATGCTGGTGGAGCAACTGATGTACAAGTAACTTTTAATATTACTGTTAATTAAAAAGAGTATGTCTATAAATGAAAGCATTGTATCTTCATAGATACAATGCTTTTTTCATTTTAAAGAAGTTCTAAGTATAAAGTAGTTTAAAAAAATGTTTCATTATAGTAACACTTTTTTTACTTTTGTATTTCATTAAATTGTGCTGTTTTATATCTTTTTATAAGTGATAAAAATGCCCATTATTAAAAGCATTCATGTCTAAATTACCAAAAGAGCATCAGTTTACAGACTTATCAGACTACGGAAGGCCCATTGCAAGAGTTATTGCAAATTCATTAAAATCAACAAAATTCACACCTGTACACGTGACCATAGCCTTCGTTATTTCTGGCTTAATTGGGGTGTATTGTATCGTTGAAAGCTACTATTGGGCAGCCGCTTTTTTCTTACTATTAAAGTCTATTTTAGATGCTGCAGATGGAGAATTGGCAAGAGTAAAAAAAACACCTTCTTATACAGGTAGATTTTTAGATTCAATTTCAGACATCATTTTAAACTTTATTATCTTATGTACCATTGGACATTTGACAAATACCCAGCTAGGTTTGACCTTTTTAGCCTTTTTCGGAATTCAATTGCAAGGCACATTATATAATTACTATTATGTAATTCTTAGAAATAGATTTGAAGGTGATACCACAAGCAGAATTTTTGAAGACAAAACACCTGCTGCATTGCCTGGGGAAAAGCAAAAAAATGTAACAATTCTGTTTTTTATATACAAAGCTTTGTATGGTGTTTTCGATGAAATAATTTATGCTTTAGACAAAAATGCACCCGAAGGAAAACCTTTTCCTAATTGGTTAATGACCTTAATTTCTGCCTTTGGTCTCGGATTTCAGCTCTTAATTAGTAGTGCGCTTCTGGTATGCAACCTAAAAGAATGTATCATTCCTTTTTTTATTGGCTTTTCTGTATTTATTTTTATTTATATCGGTATCAGAAAAGCATTTTACTAGCGTACATGTTTTGTGCTTTTTAAGTTGCTCAACACAATTAAAGAAGCAGCAAAAAACATGCCTAAACAAAGCACGCTCCATTGCATAGAATCTGTTAAAGCATACAGAAAACCATATACAAAAGTTCCGAATACAATTGCAATTTTTTCAGTAACATCATAGAAACTAAAATACGTTGCATGGTCTTCTGTTTTAGGTAATAATTTAGAATAGGTAGAACGTGTTAAAGACTGTGTTGCTCCTAAAACCAAGCCTAACAACACACCCAATCCATAGAAATAGATTGCTACATTTGGTACCTTTTTATGCAAAAGAAACGCACAAAAACAGACCAATATCCATATCAAAAGGGTGATTTTTAAAGCTTTAAAATTTCCGTATTTTTCAGAAATTCTAGAAAAAAGAAAGGCTCCAAAAATAGCAACAAACTGTATTAATAAAATAGTAACTATGAGGTTTATTGCACTTAACCCTAATTCTGTTGCTCCAAAAATTGCTGCCAATAAAATGATAGTTTGTACACCAATACTCAACAAGAAAAAAGCAATCAAAAACCCTTTTAATGTTGGGAGTTGTTTAATTTCTAACCAAACAATTTTAAGTTCTCTAAATCCCTTCCAAATATAGTTTTTTTCTGGTTTTTTCTCGCGGGCATTATTTGGTAGTGCCTTAAAAGTAATTTGTGCAAAACCGATCCACCAAAGTCCCACCATTACAAAAGAAACCCTAGAAGCAAAAGCTTCTGTAATTCCAAAAACTTCGTGGAAAAGTATCATTATTAAATTGATGACTAATAAAACAATAGACCCAATATATCCATAAATAAAACCTTTTGCACTTACCCTGTCTTGGTCTTCTGGATGCGCTACTTCTGGTAAATACGCATTGTAAAAAACCACACTAGACCAAAAACCAATACTTGCAAAAAAGGAAAAAACAATACCAATCCATACGGTATCTAACCCTTCAAAAAAATACAGACTCATTACGGATACGGAACCTATCGTACAAAAAATCTTTAAAAATTTCTTTTTATTACCTGTATAATCTGCAATTGCAGATAAAATTGGTGACATAATTGCCACCACCAAAAAAGAGAAAGATAAGGTATAGCTATACAGCGTATCGGGATGCTCCCACTCCATTCCTAAAAATGAGATTACGTTCCCTTTTGTAATGCCTGAATAAAACAAAGGAAAAACTGCTGTACTAATTACTAAAGAGTACACAGAATTTGCCCAATCGTAAAAAGCCCAACGATGTATTAATTTTTTATCTCCAATTTTTAACATAATTTTTTTTTAATAAAAATACCGTTCAATTAGTGTTGAACGGGATACAATATAGGCAATGTTTTTTTTAATTTTTTAACTTTCTATTTGCGTCTTCATTATAGGTAGCTGCATACTTTTTTGCAGTTGGCAAATAGGTTCTTAAATCTTGAATTCTAGACAGGTTCGATGGATGTGTACTTAAAATTTCTGGTTGCGCTTTTCCGTTCGATTTCTCACGCATTCGCACCCAAACTTCTGCA